>Ga0209066_10000416_pt1 | contig 63218 bp, 48 predicted proteins | sample All_14_2_FD_187198 | JGI IMG/M metagenome (GOLD analysis project Ga0209066, IMG submission 187198) | Freshwater microbial communities in response to fracking from Pennsylvania, USA - Allegheny Zone_MetaG_DW_15 (SPAdes) (version 2) ...
TGTGCTCCGAACTTTTGGCAATCTATAGCCACTTTCAGCACATCGGGCATGTTTCCACCTCTTGCATTTCGCAGGGTGGCAATTTTATTGATATTTACGCTTAAGCGTGTCATTTTTTGCAGATTGGCGTGCAAAGTTACGAAATATCAATTCATCTCGGTCATATTTAACTATCATTCACCTTTAAACCCGACAATCTGACAACCCTATCCCTTTTCTATCTATGCTTTCTAATGGCTCAGCCCTGTCTTTGTGTGTACGTTTCACCTGGTTTAAGAACCACTCCACAGCTCTTCTTCCCATCCATTAAAACGATCATAGGTTGGTCATATCGCACATGTCTTATATACTCATCCTCATACAAAGCAGGGGTCTCATCTAAGAAAGAGAGATCATAATAGCCATCATTGAGGAAAGGATTGATGGTAAAATATCCTACTCCAAACGAGGTGAGGTTTTGAAAAAAGTGCGTCCCCTGGCTTGGGTCAACCCGATAATTAGCTAGTCCGCTCTCAACAATTACCCTTGCAGCGGAGATCTGTGGCCATTTAACCGGAATACCTAACCATGAATCACTCGATCCCCATCGTCCTGGCCCTACCAGAATATAATTCTCTCCTCGTGCAAGAAACTGATCATTTAGATCAGATATTCGTTGCGCTACCTCCGAATTATTGGCAGCATTAAATGAGGAAGGCTTTACATACACAAAATCTCTGAGCCCACTTACCTGCCCATTCCCCAACGACGAGTTACTCCTAAGCAGTAAACGAGTATTATCGATCTCAGCAAGATCCTCTCGTATACCATCGTTAGCACTCACAATAGGTCGAATCTGCAATAAAGCAAAGACTTTAGGATAACCTTGCGGCGTATCCAAGTTGACAGCAAACTCTATCTCAACCGGATTATTCATCTCCCGCTGCCCTATCTCTAAGACGTTATGAAGAATATCAGCTAAAGGAAAGGTATTATGTTTTAATACATTAGAAAAAGTGATCACCTTTCTCCCCTTGTGATGAGCCCCATCCTTTAAGACATTATTCTCAAAATCGTACGTTGAGGCAATATACCTTAAGACACCATCTTTCTCCGCCCTCTCCATCTCACACTGTCGTATATTAACGCACTCATCCAGATCAGGATGGAAAGAGTTCTTATCAAGACTTAACGCATAATAGCTCTTCTGAGTCTCCTTGAGCGCCATCTCAACACTGGCAAGTTGTAAAATCTTCTTTGGATATCGAGGAGAGAATCGTAAAGTAACGCCTCCATCAACAATATGTTTACCCAGACCCAGCGCAATGCTTGCTATGCCGTCTTCCGGCTTCTCAGGCTCTATCGGATAAAAATTAATGGATCGGGCTACCCCCGAGAACGTCGGATAAAAAAGATCTCCATAATGAGTCCCACAAACCTCCTGAAGCACTACAGCCATCTTCTCCTCATCAATCAAATTACTGGTGGCCATCATATAAGCCTTACTATCATGAAAGAAGACCGAAGCATATACACTCTTTATGGCATTAGATAGCATCTCCATCATAGCATGCTCATCCTCACGGATGTTTGGAATCATATACGTGGAATAGATCCCGGCAAAAGGTTGATAATGCGAATCCTCTAGTAAACTCGATGACCTTACAGCCACCGGATTCTTGATATAGCTGATAAAAGTGTAGAGATCATCATGTATTCTAAAAGGGAGCCGGGCTCTTACAAACCGATCTAAAATCATCTTATCAGTGGCCGCACTCATAGCAAAGGAGTAGAGATCGTTCTCCTCCATAAACTCATCAAAGATATCGGTACCCAAAACCACCGTTCGTGGAATTGTCACTATAACATCCGGGTAACTAGAGAAGACCCGATGCCGTTTAATCATACTATCAAGAAAGGCCAATCCGCGTGCTTTCCCTCCTATTGAACCCTCTCCGATACGGGTAAAAGTCAGATACTCATCATAGCGATCACGATAAAACTGTGCAATAACCCCTCTTGCTTTGTTGAGCCTAAAACTCGCAATGGCATCATACAAGTAACGTCTTGTCTCATCAAGGTCGGTGAAGTCTTGTAACGTCAGGCTACGGAAAGTACTTGCAATAGGAAAAAGAGCCCGGGCATAAAGCCATTTGCTAAAGTGATTATGTGAGAGATGATAATGAAGAACCTCATCGGGGATCTCAAAGATCTTATATTGGAGTTGCTGCAGATCAGATACTCTATTTATCTCCTCCCCTGTTACCGGATCACGAAAGACAAAGTCGCCAAAAGCGAAATACTCTATGATAAATGAACGAAGCTCATGCAATAGAGTCTTCGAACCTTTATTCAGAAAACCTACTCTTAATCCCTTGGCCTTAGCTTTCCATTTTTGATCAGACGACTGAAGCAACACCGGCATATATCCATCTTCGGCCTTGACCATTGCCGCCAGTTTAAGACCCGCTTCAGCATCCATCTCCCCACCATGAGAATAGCTCACATCTGAGATGATACCCAACATATTGTCTTTATACTTAGTATAAAAACCAACCGCCTCCTCAAAAGTTGTGGCCAACAAAATCTTCGGACGCCCTCGCATGCGTAACATCTTTTGATGCTCATTCAAGCCCTCAGCCATAAACTGCTTCGATTGCTGAAAAATGATCTTATAGATGTTAGGCAAATAACTCGAGTAAAACCTTATAGAGTCTTCAACCAACAATATAGCCTGAACCCCAACCTCCTCAACATCATGCTCCACATTCATCTTATCTTCAATAAGCTTGATAATGGCAAGTAGAATATCGGGATTACCCAACCAACAAAAAATATAATCGATGACAGACAAATCATCATGACTAATCCGAAGTGATACTTCGCGCGAAAACGGGGTCAACACTACGATAGGCTTAGAGGGATAACGCTTCTTAAAGGTCTTCGCCAAATCAAATGTCCCTGTACTCTCAACATTAAGCATTGTAATAATCAAATCGATACTCTCATTGGCCAGTATCTCCAGTGCCTGCTCAGTAGTCGTTGCAATAATAAACTGAGGTGGATAACGTAAATTCAACGAGACATACTCATTAAAGATCTGCTCATCTATTCTACCATCATCCTCAAGCATAAATGCATCGTATGCACTCGCAATCAATAAAACATGATAAATTCGCTTCCTCATCAGGTTGTCAAATGAGGTGTCACTGAAATAATATTTCGGAGAGGCCATATAAGATCGGTTGGGCATATCGTTGTTTTAAGAATGTGATAGTAAATATAAAAGGGATTAATGGAAATATTAACTTTATAACGTGGAATTATACTAAATTACCTCCAAAGATTTAAAAGTGAAAAACTCTCACAACGGGAAAAACATTAAGCATCTGGAGCGCAACACTTTCGAATCTCTTTTTCGCGACCAGTACCAATCTTTGACTTACTTAGCAATAAAGTATGTCAAGGATTACGAGACCGCCACCTCCATTGTTCAGGACTCTTTTATCACTTTATGGGAAAGAAGATTGGTGATTGATGCCGATGGCCCTTTGAAAGCTTGGCTTAATACTACGGTTAGAAATAGATGCATCAATTACCTACGAGACAATAATAAGTTTAATCGCGACCTGCTGATTCTGGAAGGGCTAGAAAACTCGCCGGGTGCTTTTACCTCTGACACAATATCTGAACGTGAATTAGAAAAGAACATCGATCAAGCCATCGCCAACCTGCCCGAAAAATGCAGGGAGATTTTTGAACTTAGTCGTAACGAAGGGTTAAAATACACCGAGATTGCTTTACGCCTTAATATCTCTATTAAAACAGTCGAGACTCAAATGGGAAGAGCTTTATCTTCCTTGAGAAAATCGTTAGCCCCCTGGTTAACCATTCTGTTTATCGCTTTTCTTAAGATATTTTAATTCTGATTGTAAGGGTAAAACGCCACTTAAGTGTTTTGAAAAAGAGAATATGGAAACAAAAGATTATACATATTACGAGGAGTTAATGGCTGCCTATTTTGCTGGAGAGGCAAGTGGGGCAAAGCAAAATGAACTAGCCGAATGGGTTCAGGCTTCGCCCGACAATCAAGCGCTCTTTGAAGAGGCTCGAAAAATCTGGCATAGCTATGCCGCTTCCCAGCTCTTTAAACAGGCTCCTACTGATGTAGCCTGGATGGCTATCAGCGATAAGATAAGCAAGAAGGCCAAGGCAAAGAGAGTAGCTGCTATGAAACCTCTTAGAGCTAAGCTCTATATGGCTGCCGCTATTCTCGTTGGCATCGCTTTAATCTCAACCATCATTCTTAGAAATGTCTCTTCAACAGAGATGCTAAAGGTGACCTCCGATGGCACCCCCGTGACATTCGCCCTTCCCGATGGCTCGGTCATCTCCTTGCATTACGGTAAAATAACCTATCCTAAGGTTTTTGATTCCGAAAGAGTCATCTCTCTCGAAGGTGAGGCTTATTTCGAAGTGGCCAAAGATTCGCTTAAACCTTTTGTTATTAATGCCGACAATGCCGAAGTCAAGGTCTTAGGGACTAAGTTCCTCGTAAATGAACAAAAAGTGGTCGTCTCGCAAGGAAAAGTAGCGGTAAAAAGCTATGCCAATGCCAGTGAACACGTCTTGTTACTAGCCGGACAAGAGGCTTCAATACATAATGGAAAACCAGTCGTTCAGTCTGTTCAAGATCAAAATCAACTCTCCTGGAAAAATAAGGAGCTCTACTTTAAAGACACCAAACTCAAGGATGTAGCATTTCAGGTGGGTCGGCATTTTGACCTTCCTATCACCATTGCAACCGATAGCCTCGCCATGATTCCGGTGACCGCCTCTTTTAAAAACCAAAGCATTGAGAATGTATTGAAGGTCATTACCTCTGCCACCGGAACAGTCTATACTAAAACCGATGAAGGCTATCTTCTTGAGAAAAAGCCCACTGTACAATAAATAATCGAAGGATGAGGCAATTGAGCTATCTCTTTCTATTCGTTGCTCTCTTTCTATTATCTCTATCCGGGCTTCGTGCGCAGTCATCATCCAATTATCTAATCTTTAAAGACCTCAACCTTAAAGAGGCCATTGATTCTCTTGCCAATGCAACCGGTCTTCGCGTGGCCTACTCGGCCGAGATCATCCCAAAGGTAAAGGTCACTCAACGACTCTCCTTAAAAAACAGAGAACAGAGTCTAAAAAAACTTCTTACTCCTTATCAGCTTCAAGTTAATACAGTTGCTGGCCAATATGTCATTACCAAATCAGCTGTAAAAAGCTCGCAAATCAGACTTATAAGAGGCATAGTTAAAGATGCCGTCTCCAAGGAGGCTCTACCAGGTGCCACAATACAATTTTCATCAGGCACCGGAACCTGCACCAACGCTCAAGGTTACTTTGTTATACCTGTAAAGAGTGATTCTCTCAACGTAACCATCTCCTTTCTTGGCTACTCCCCTATAAAACGTACGCTATTAAAGAGTAAAACCATTCATACGCTGTTTCTTACCCCCCAGGAATATGCCACCACAATGGTCGAGATCATTGACTCAGCCTCAGCCCTCGGCTCTATCACGGGAGAAGCAAAACTTAGTACGATTCAATTAAGAAATCTCCCTGCTTTTGCCGGCGATGCCGATATAATCAAGTCGCTCGGTGCTTTACCGGGAATAACCAACTATGGCGATGGCTCATCTAAATACTTCGTCAGAGGAGGTGGCAATGAACAAAACCTTCTTATGCTGGATGGTTGCCCGGTATATAACTCCTCACATCTCTTTGGATTCTTCACTGCCATCCCATCAGAGAGCATCTCAGCCATTGACACATGGAAAGGTGATGCCCCTCCTTCCTATGGTGGAGCAATCTCTTCTATCATTAATATTCAGCCTCGTGATCCTAACCTTGAACAATCCGGATTCTCTTTAACCACCGGTCCCTATACCACCCAGTTTAACGCCGATGGCCCTATCATTAACAATAAAGCAGGATGGCTTATTGGTGGTCGAATCTCTCATATCAACTGGGTCAATCCCTCTAATAGCCTTATAAAAGATCAAGATGCCTCGTTCTATGACCTCCAGGCTCGATCTACTATTTCTATTAACAACAATAACAAACTAAGATTTACTTTCTACTTCAGTAACGATCGATTCCTTTACCAACCAAATGCCTCTGTCACCACCTATGGATCAAAATGGTACAACATCAGCGCATCTATTAAATGGCTGCATTTTATAGGACAAAAGACCTCCACTACCTCGCAAATATGGTTCTCCTCTTATGCATATAACCTATTCCTCACTAAAGAATTAAACCACTATTGGCAGTCAGCTATCCAGGATATTGGCGCTAAATATGACCTCAATTGGTATCCTCTTGAGAATGTTAAATTGGTTACGGGTATCGAGGCAGGCTCATTCTATACTCAACCCGGGGCTATTCTCCGACCTGTGGCCGACCCAAATGAACTCCTCCCCTCTGTCGCTGACTTAAAGAACCTCAAAGCTGCAACTTGGGCTAACCTAAACTGGACGATCTTGCCCAACCTAAAAATATCTGCCGGAATGAGGCTTGCATTTTGGGCTCCTATTGGCTCTGCCGATATCTGGTCATTCGATAATCTGGGAAACGCTATAACCCAAACCCACTACAACAACAATGAGATCTACGATTGGTTCCTCCGCCTCGAACCCCGTATCGGCCTAACCTATAATCATCATGACTGGAGTCTACGCCTGGGTTATGCTAAACATCATCAATTTCAACAGGCAGTAAACAATAGTATAAGCCCCTTCATGGTTCCTGAAGTATGGATCACCTCAGGGCCTAACATCAAACCTCAAGCTTTAGATCAACTCAGCGCTGCCACCGAAGTAAATCTTGATCAAGGACTATCGGCAGGTATTGAAATCTGGTATCGAAGTTTCAATACGCTTATCGACTATGCCGATCATGCCAACCTCCTTTTCAACGACAAGATAGAAAGCGACTTAATCTTTGGCAAAGGACAAGCCTATGGAACCGAATTACAGGTGCGTAGAAGCGGTAGATACTGGGGCGGTTGGGTCTCTTTAACCTTGAGCCGATCTACCAGAACCACTCCTGGTGTCAATAACAACCAATCTTATGTCAACTATTTCGATCGTCCTATCAGCTCTGTCTTTACCCTTTTCCTAAAACCATCTGCCTCCCTCCAAATTAACGCAGCATGGTATTGGATGACAGGAAACCCTACCACCTCTCCTACCGGGTTCTTTGTCTATAATGGTCAGACCCTTCCTGTTTATAACGAAAGAAATAACGATCGTCTCGCTAACTACCATCGTCTTGACCTTACTGTTGCCTTCAATTGGACCTCTGTCTCAAAACGATGGAATCATACCCTCAGCCTTACCCTCTATAACGCCTATGGGCATCACAACCCCTTTGCCGTTAACTACAACAAAATAAAAACAGCCGATGGAGATATCGTGGTTCCTGTTAACCTCTCAGGTGACTACCAACTCATCCCCACTGTCACTAGCGTTGCAGGGATCATCCCCTCATTAAACTATCAAATCAAATTCCGATGAAACAGCTCTTTCCTTACATCCTATTTGCTTTTATCATCGGAATCACTTACTCCTGCGAGAAAGAGACCACCTCGCAAGTTGAGGTGAAAGAGCTTCCTCCAATCGTGATCGATGGGAGAGTTTCTGATAAACCTGAAGATAGCCGTATCATTCTATCACAACCTATAAACACCCTTAACGAAATTCCTAAATCCATCACCAATGCCACGGTTCTAGTCTTTAGTGGAGACAGCACCTGGTTCTTTGAACACGATACCTCCCATCCCGGAACCTACCGCCCCCAGGCATACTTTAAAGGAGTGGTTAATAGCTCTTATACCATGCAAGTCATCCACAATAACATGGTCTTCTCAGCCAAAGCTACCATGCCACCGCCAATTGCTTTTACTACCCCGAAATTCTCAGTCCAACCTGACAATCTCCTTGAATTATCTTGGGTGGCGGAAACCTACAACCCGCTAACCCCAGCTTGCTATGAGCTACTTTTAGACTGGAGCCACCTCCCCGATTATCAGAGTTTACCCAAAACAATGACCACCGCAACACTGCGATATTACACCCTAACCACCATTGATGTCAATCAGATCCTTCCTCCACTAAACGAAAATATCTCCTTCCCAACCGGCACCACAATAATTGAAAACTGCTACTCTGTATCACAAGACTATGAAGCCTTTCTTCATGCTCTTCTCCTCGAAACGAACTGGCAAGGAGGCCTCTTTGGAAGCCAAGGAACCCAGATTCCATCGAACATCACAAACAACGCAGCCGGCTATTTTCATGCCTCGGCGGTAACCTCTCTCTCCCTGGTCGCCGCACCATAAGATTTTTTTATATAAGTGTAAGGGTCTCTCCCCATTCATGTGTTTATTGTATGTAACCGGTTCATGATTATTAACTCAAAGCAAACAGAACTTGATAGAGTCTAAATCAAACAAATAGGTTATAACATAAATCAGACTCCTTAAGGTTCACTTTAAAAATCTATAGCTTATGAAAAAGAGTAGTGTTTTATTCACCATGGCTTCAGTCCTTCTCTCAGCCACGTTGATTTTATCAGGATGTGACAAGAAAAACGATGATCCTGTAGATGTTAATACGGAAGATCTTCAACAACTTTCTGATGATGAAAACAAAACCTTAGATGAGGTTGATGAGGTAATGAACGATGCCTCGAATGTAATGACCTCCAATACCCTGAAATCAACAGATGTATTTCCTTGCAATGCAACAGTCGACAGCACCTCTGTTGTCAATGACACGATCAATATTGTAATAACTTACAACGGATTAAACTGTAGAGGTACGGTTATGCGTTATGGACAAGTGATCGTAAAGAAGAAAGTTGGGGAACATTGGGGAATGGCCGGAGCTAGTGTTGTTGTAAAGTTCAACAACCTAACAACCACACGGGTTGTTAGCAATAAGACCAAAGTTTTAAATGGAACCAAAATCCATACGAATATCTCAGGAGGCCATCTGTTCATGCTTGGCACTCTGACCAACTCCATCATTCATAGAAACAGCGGAACATTATCTGTTAGTTTTGAGAATGGAACTTCTCGTACCTGGCAACTTGCTCGTCAGATAACCTATACCGGTACCCCACTTAATCTCACTATGTCGATCGATGGCTTTGGCACAGCTGATGGATATTCAAACCTCACGGTCTGGGGTGTTAATCGTCAAGGAAATGCCTTCTACTCACAAAATACTTCAACAGTGGTGAAGAAACAAGAATGCGAATACCGTCCTTCAGCCGGAATAACAGTTCACCAGATCCCTTCAAAAAGCAGAAGCGCAACCATCACTTATGGCTTTGACGATAACAATCAACCCATCGCCGCCGGAGATTGTGCTACCAAATACAGACTCGACTGGGTAACTGCAAATAGCTCAGGAACCGTCTTCAAATATCTATGGTAAGTCAATAACTTCTTTTATAAAGATGGCGGTCACTTTCGACCGCCATCTTTTATTTTGGCTATTTCTAACCCGCTTAAAAACAACTCAAAAAAAGTACCTCTTCGCTTCCCCTTCGCTTCCCCTTCGCTCCCTCTCCCTTTCTCTTCTCCTGCGAAGTGAAAAAACGGAAGAATAAAAAAGAGCCGTGAGCGAAGAAACAATGGAGAGGGAGCGAAGGGGAAGCGAAGAGCTCAGAGCACCTCCTCCACTGGTTTTAATTTTTCAATGACATACTGTTGTCTTTCCGGCGTATTGCCACCCATATAGAATTCGAGAGTACCGGCGATAGAGTGCTCTTTCCTAAGGATAACCGGATCAAGCCTCATCTTTGCTCCGATAAAATTGCGGAATTCATCGGGACTGATCTCCCCCAGCCCTTTAAAGCGAGTGATCTCAGGGTTCTTACCAAGCTGCTCCATTGCCTTTTCCTTCTCCTCATCGTTATAACAATAGAAGGTTTTCTGCTTATTTCGAACCCTGAAAAGAGGAGTTTGCAAGATGTATAAGTGCCCACTTCTAACAAGATCAGGGTAATACTGAAGGAAGAAGGTGAGCAGTAGAAGTCGTATATGACTACCATCAACATCAGCATCGGTTGCAATTACTACATTGTTATATCTTAACTCCTCCAAACCCTCTTCGAGATTAAGGGCAGACTGCAAAAGATTAAACTCTTCATTTTCATAGACTATTCGCTTACTCTTCCCATAACTATTGAGCGGTTTTCCTTTTAAACTGAAGACAGCCTGTGTATTGACATCCCGAGCTTTGGTAATTGACCCCGATGCAGAATCACCCTCAGTAATAAAGAGCGTAGTTTCAAGCTTACGCTCATGGTTTGAGTTATAATGAACCCTACAGTCACGCAACTTCCGATTATGAAGACTCACCTTCTTCATGCTCTCTTTGGCCGCCTTCTTAATGCCGGCCATCTCCTTGCGTTCCTTTTCACTAAGAAGTATTTTACGTAGAAGAGCTTCGGCCGTTTCTGGGTTCTTATGTAAATAGTTATCGAGATGTTTCTTAATGATATCTAATACAAATCGCGTGACACTTTGTCCACCCTCCTCCATATAGGTAGAGCCGAGCTTGGTCTTGGTTTGAGACTCAAAAACAGGCTCCTGAATCTTAATGCTTACCGCAGCAACAATACCGGTTCGAATGTCATTGGTATCAAAGTCTTTCTTATAAAACTCACGAATAGTCTTAACAACCGCTTCTCTGAAGGCTTGCTGATGCGTTCCCCCTTGAGTCGTGTGTTGCCCATTGACAAATGAATAATAATCTTCTCCATAATGGCTGGGACTATGAGTAAAGGCACATTCAAAGTCATTTTCGACGATATGAATAGGGGGATAAATAGGTTCACTATCCATGTTGGCTGATAACAAGTCGAGGAGTCCATTTTTAGCTTTAAGCCTCTGGTTATTAAAGAGCAAAGCTAACCCATTATTTAAATAACAATAGTTCCAAAGCAGCTGTTCAACAAACTCCAAACGGTAGTGAAAATCCTCAAAAATAGTGCTATCGGCAATAAAAGAGACTCTAGTGCCATTGGGTAAATCTGTAGGCTCTTCCGGAGCATCAACCATCTTCGTCCCATTTTGGTACTCTTGAACTTTAGTCATGCCATCTCTAACACTCTGAATCCTAAACCAAGAGCTCAATGCATTAACGGCCTTTAGACCTACACCGTTTAAACCAACCGTCTTCTTGAATACCTTATTGTCATATTTTGCACCCGTATTGATCTTTGATACACAATCCTCCACTTTTCCTAAAGGAATTCCACGACCATAATCCCTTACCGTGACCTTCTTATCTTGAATCGAGATGTCAATTTGTCTACCATTACCCATGACAAACTCATCAATTGAATTATCAATGACCTCCTTCAACAGAACATAAATACCATCATCCTGTGAAGAGCCATCTCCCAGTTTACCGATATACATTCCGGGACGAAGGCGTATATGCTCCTTCCAATCAAGCGAGCGAATACTACTATCATCATAGTTTGAAGCCATTAATTCCTCTACCATAATATCTTTGAGTTTATTAAACAAATTTACGAAATCAATCCATCCTTTACGGAAAGAAAAAAGGGGAGGGAAAATTTCCCACCCCAATGCTCAACTAATCTAACCCAATAAAATAACCTAAACTTACTCCTTGTACGTGCTAATCTACGTCAAAAAGAGTGCCAAAATCTTACTATCCGGGTTAAATATTGCTTCTAGAAAATCAATACTCTTTAAAACCTAAAGCCTATTTCAAACTCCCATTGACTCATCGTCAACTCTATAGTTTGCGCTCCGTCTAAAGGATTAACCCCTGTGATACTATTCTTGAAAGCATGAACGACTGCAAAATCAAGAGCAGACTTTCCTATCAACTGAGTAAATCCTATTGTCAGATGATTCTCAACCACACCAGGAGCCAAGATATTAAACATAACCTCGCTCTCAGGCACCGGATTGTTCCCATGAGAGAACCCGAGTCTGACAGTTGATTTCTCGGCCATTTGATACTCTGCGCCTATTTTGAAAATGGTCATATCTTCCCAACCAAAACCGCTTCCTTCATCACTTCCCAATGGAACATAAGCGGGATTATTCTGAAAAGCACCATTCCCATCCATATACATTGGTAAAAGGGCATTAATATTCATGACATTGCCTATAGATTTAACTTGACTATAGTAGATCTGCTTTACATCAAATGCGAGAGTAATCTTGGAGGTAGGCTTCCAAGCCACACCAGCAGTCCAGTTAGCTGGCACGTTAAACTTCCCGGCTTCAGCAAATAATCCTTTATACTCATCAAATTCACTCATATAAATCGGAGTCTGGAAGGTAGCCCCAACCGATAAACCAGATATGATCTCGCCTAACAAGCCAACTTTGCCCCCAAAACCAAACGCCGTTGATGCACCATTGTTTGTCAAGGAGGTAGGATCACTTGACATCCCAAAGTTGCCGAAAGCTTGCAATCCCTTTGCCTCAAACGACTGCCAGGCAACAATACCACCAACCCCTATACTCCAATGATCTCCAAGGGCACGACTATACTGCAAGGCTCCAAACAATTGCATCAGGTTAACGCCAGTGGGTGAACTCACCCCTGCCATAGGATTACTACCATCCGGCATGACCGGGTTATCAAGATAAGTTGAATAATAGGTCTTAACCGGATAGTTGGTATTCATTCCTCCATTACCATAAATCGATAAACCTATGGCATCCTTCTCTGTCAACTGATAATTGGCAGCTATTGCAGGCATCAAAAACATTTTACTATCACTGGTAACCTTCCCTGGCTCCAACCCAAATGCAGGCGGAAATGTGGAAGGTATCGATCTCTCACCTGTAACCTCATAAGATCGATTTGGCATGAACAGTCCGGCTGAGACACCATAGCTGGTTCCTAAACGAACCAACCCTGCCGGGTTCGATACTCCAAATAAAGAGTTCTGATAGAGGGCAACACCGGCACCTCCCATCCCTTTACTCTTTGTACCATAAGCTAAACTAAAGTAACCATCTGTGGCCAACACTGTGCCTGTAAGGCTCATTAGAACCACTGCAAATAAAAACCTTTTAAGAAACCCTTTGTCTTTCATAGTCATAATGAATTTTGGTGAGGGATAAACAGAATTACATTCAAATATACATATATTTCGATATATAAAGTATAATTCTAAAATTGACCTGCACTAAAGAGGTGTACTTCAGGAATAGCCGCTTAAAAAACCTTATCTTTGCGCCTCAAAATAAAACTGTTCATCGATGGAAAGCAAAACATCAAAACATTGGAAGAGAACGACGATAACCTCCGCCTTACCTTATGCTAATGGGCCAATTCATATTGGTCATCTTGCCGGTGTATATATCCCAGCTGACATATATGCCCGTTACCTGAGAAGTAAAGAAGAGCCAGTTCTGTTCATAGGTGGGAGTGATGAACATGGGGTTCCCATAACCATTAAAGCAAGAAAAGAGGGTATTACGCCACAAAAAGTTGTCGATAAATACCACAACATAATTAAAGAGTCCTTTGAAGAGCTTGGTATCTCATTTGATATCTATTCAAGAACATCGGCTCCTGTTCATCATCAAACAGCCTCAGCCTTCTTCAAAAAGATGTATGACCAGGGTGATTTTATTCAACAGACTACCCAACAGTATTATGATGAGGAAGCAGGGCAATTCCTAGCCGATAGATACATTACAGGTACTTGTCCGCATTGTGGCTACGAAAAAGCTTATGGCGACCAGTGCGAAAAATGCGGCACTACGCTAAACGCAACCGACCTGATTCAACCGCGCTCCGCATTAAGTGGTAACACCCCTGTTTTAAAAGACACTACTCACTTCTTCCTTCCACTTGATAAAGCCGAGCCTTGGTTACGTGAGTGGATACTTGAAGGGCACAAAGAGGACTGGAAGACCAATGTATATGGTCAGTGTAAATCATGGATAGACCAAGGGTTGCAACCAAGAGCCGTAACACGCGATTTAGACTGGGGAGTCAAGGTTCCTGTTGATGGATCTGAAGGAAAAGTATTATATGTCTGGTTTGATGCTCCAATAGGATATATCAGTGCGACACGTGAATGGGCAGACCAAAACAATCAAGATTGGGAACCTTGGTGGAAAGATCAAGAAACTAGACTCCTTCATTTTATAGGAAAAGACAACATCGTTTTCCATTGCATTATCTTCCCGGCCATGTTAAAAGCAGAAGGTTCTTATATCCTGCCTGATAATGTTCCTGCCAATGAGTTTCTAAATCTGGAAGGAGATAAAATCAGCACATCCAGAAACTGGGCGGTCTGGTTGCATGAGTATTTAAGAGACTTCCCCGGAAAACAGGATGTTCTAAGATATGTGCTTTGCTCAAATGCGCCTGAAACCAAAGACAATGACTTCACTTGGAAAGATTACCAGACCCGCAATAACAGTGAGTTGCTCTCAATCTTTGGTAATTTCGTGAACAGGACGGTTGTTCTAACCCATAAGTACTTCGAAGGTAAGGTTCCTGCCATCACTCAACTGAATGAAGAAGACAACAAAACCATTGAACAGATCAAACTGTTTCCTGAGAGAGTCTCCTCAAGCATGGACGCCTTTAGATTTAGAGAGGCATTAGGAGAAATGATGAATCTTGCCAGATTAGGAAATAAGTATTTAACAGATAATGAACCATGGAAAGTCTTCAAGACCGATCCGGCAAGAGTTCAAACGGTTCTAAATATCTCTCTTCAAATTTGTGCCAACCTTGCGATTTTGTGCGAACCCTTCCTCCCTTTTACCGCTATAAGGCTAAATCATATCCTAAACATTAAGCCAGTAAAATGGATTCAGGCCGGAGAAACGACCCTTCTTTCGGCGGGTTCGCAACTAAATGAAGCGGAATTTCTCTTTGAAAAAATCGAAGATGAGCAGATTCAGAAACAGCTAGACCGATTAGAGGAGTCAAAAAAACAGAATCTTGCGGCTGCAACACCAGTTTCATCATCTAAAGAAGACATCTCATTTGAAGATTTCTCAAAACTTGACCTAAGGATAGTCACAATCCTTGAAGCTGAAAAGGTAGCTAAGACTAAGAAACTTCTTAAACTCTTAGTGGATACCGGAGTAGATAAACGTACCGTCGTTTCAGGCATAGCAGAACACTATAGTCCTGAGCAAGTCATTGGTCAAAAGGTCTTAATGCTGATAAACTTATCTCCGAAAAACTTAAAAGGGATCGATAGTCATGGGATGATACTGATGGCTGAAGATGCTACCGGTAAACTCTGTTTCATGCAGCCCTCGGAACCCTTCCGTAGTGGAAGTGAGATAAAGTAAAAGAAACTACCTTTGTTCTTGATAATACAATCACGATGATTACATTACTCAAAAAAGAGATTAGTGCATTTATTCACTCGTTAACGGGCTATTTAACAATAAGCGTATTTTTATTGGTTAATGGGCTTTTCCTTTGGGTGTTTCAGACCGACTTTAACATTCCCAATTATGGGTATGCTAGTTTAGACGGGTTATTCATGCTGGCACCATTTGTTTTTTTGTTTCTCATGCCCGCAATTACCATGCGATCATTTGCCGATGAACAGAGAACAGGTACTATTGAGTTGCTTCTTACAAAGCCTTTGACTGAGATGCAAATCGTTTGGTCTAAATTTTTAGCGAATGTTATCTTAATGTTACTCTCATTGTTACCTACCTTGATCTATTTCTTCAGTGTATACCAACTAGGGATGCCAAAGGGAAATATAGATCTTGGTGGCACTTGGGGTTCATTTATCGGGCTCTTTTTTCTGGGAGCCTCGTTTGTAGCAATCGGCCTCTTCGTATCCTCTTTAACTGACAATCAGATTGTAGCGTTTATTTTGTCGGTCGTTTTAAGTGGATTCTTATATATAGGATTTGAATTTATCCACAACTTAGCTCTATTTGGTAAAGCCGATCTCTTTATAAAGAGTTTAGGAATCAATGAGCACTACCAATCAATAAGCAGAGGTGTAGTTGACACAAGAGATCTTATATATTTCACGAGTATTATAGGCCTCTTTTTAATACTGACCAGAATCAGATTGGAAAGCAGGAAATGGTAATAGAATCAAAAATAAGACGAAAAGAAGCAGGACAAGAAAAAACATTACCCTGCTTCTTTTTTTTATTTTTGTCAAAATTAAAGACAGCCAATGGATCAGAAACCTTATGTTCGCCCTAGTTGGGATGAGTATTTTATGGAAATTGCATCAACGGTTGCAAAGCGGGCCACCTGTGACAGAGGGCGGAGTGGGTGCGTAATTGTAAAGAACAGACAGATCTTGGTTACAGGGTATGTTGGTTCACCTCGAGGACTACCGCACTGTGATGAGGTGGGCCATCTCTTTAAAAAGACCATTCATGAGGATGGAACCGTAACCAATCACTGCGTCAGGACGGTGCATGCGGAACAGAATGCCATTACGCAAGCAGCCAGGCTGGGAATAGCTTTAGAGGGAGGCACTTTATATTGTAGGATGACCCCCTGTAGGACATGTGCGATGTTAATCATCAATTGCGGAATAGAGAGAGTTGTTTGTGAATATAAATACCATGCCGGCACTGAATCGGAAGCAATGTTTCAGGAGGCTGGAGTAGAGTTACAATATCTTCATGAAGAAATCTTAAAGTACAATAATCAACAAGGATAATAACAACGAACCAACACAACCACACCAAATAACTGTTTAATGAAGAACACAATCGTAATTCTATGCGGAGGAGGGCCAGCTCCCGGCATCAATACTGTCATTGGGAGCGTAGCAAAAATCTTTCTACAAGACAACTATCGTGTGCTTGGGATGCATGAAGGCTATAAAACGCTCTTTACCTCATCCCCCAGATTCGTCGAGATTGACTATCCAATGGCCGATGATATCTATAAAACCGGAGGATCAGCTCTCCAAATGAGTAGATATAAACCCAAAGACGAAGAGTTTAACACCCACTTCTTTAAAGAAAACAATGTTAAACTCCTTGTAACCATAGGCGGTGATGATACAGCAGGCACCGCCAACCGGATCTCTCGCTACCTGGCAAGTCAATCTTTCCCCATCTCTAATATCCACGTCCCAAAAACCATTGATAACGATCTACCCCTACCCGAAGGCCATCCCACATTTGGGTATCAAAGTGCGAAAGAGGAGGGGGTAAGAATAGCTCAAACCATCTATGAAGATGCAAGGACATCCGGAAACTGGTTTATCATCTCTGCCATGGGACGCGAAGCCGGCCATCTGGCATTTGGTATCGGAGCCGCCTGCCATCTTCCTATGATCATTATCCCTGAGATGTTTAACAACACTCAAATCTCTATCGAGAAAATCCTTCGACTCTTAGTAAGCTCCATCCTCAAAAGAAGAATACTTGGGATACACTATGGAGTCGCTATCATCAGCGAAGGCGTCTTCCATTTCCTTCCTGAAGAGGAAATCATTGCCACCGGTATCACCTTTACCTACGATGACCATGGGCACCCTGAACTGGGAAACGTAAGCAAAGCGCACATCTTTAATATCTTGCTTCAGAAAAGATTAAAAGACCTTAAAATCAATGTGAAAAGCCGCCCCGTGGAACTAGGTTATGAGCTACGTTGCGTTAGACCTATCGCCTTCGACCTACTCTACTGCAACCTTCTAGGTATGGGTGTTAAAGTTCTATTCGACCAAGGCCTGACAGGATGCATGGTTACCAGCGATCCTACCGGAGATGTCCATCCGCTCTTCCTGAGTGAGGTCACCGATATTCACGGCAAGGTTCAACCAAGACTCGTAAACATCAACTCCCAAAAAGCCAAACTGGTCTTCGAAGGAAACAGCCAGTTCCTTGCACCTGAAGATTATAAAGCCGCACTTAATCATATCCCCAACCCGGAATACTACGACTTCTTTAACATCCTTAATTGGCAAGACCCAAAAGCAGGTTAACCCCAATTAAACTCATCAATACGCCTCCAATAATTGTGATTTACAAATAAACCTACCCATGTGGAAACTCATTGTCAGATTTGTACTTCGTTATAGACTCTTTATACTAATCAGCGTAATTCTCATGACAGCTTTCATGGCATGGAAAGCTAAAAGCGTTCATATGTCTTATGAGATGCCTAAGATGCTACCCTCAAGTGACTCCATAAGCATCAATTATGAGGATTTTAAAAAGAACTTCGGTCAAGATGGAGCAGTGGTTTTTGTAGGATTTGAAGCTGATTCCATCTTTTCACTTGAGGCATTTAAGGCTCTCGCTCAATTAACCGATTCCTTAAAGAAGGGGAATGGAATTGAGGAGGTTCTCTCGGCTACCCGGCTTGCAAAACTCGAAAAAGACACCGTTTTGATGAAATTTAAAATGGTGCCTCTTTGTAATAACCCAAGCCATTTAACTCAAACAGGCTTAAATACTCTTAAAAAAGAGCTGTTAAACATCCCTTTTTATAAAGGACTATTAATATCAGCTGACAATAAAGTAATCTTGATGGCTATCACCCTGAAGAAAGAGATGCTTAACTCAAAAGCACGGGTTAAACTTATCTTTGACTTGACACATGCCATCGACCACTATGGTAAAACTCACAATGTAAAGGCTCATATTTCCGGACTACCCTACATCAGAACTGTAACAACGAAGAAGATCCAAGATGAGCTTGAGATCTTCTCGTTGGTTTCTGTATTGATTGCGGCCATCTCCCTATTACTCTTCTTTAGGTCGGGAAAAGCGGTTCTCATTCCTATAAGTATCGTCATTATTAGTGCAATCTGGACCGTAGGAATAATTGGTCTATTTGGATACAAGATTACCATTCTAACTGGTATTTTACCGCCGCTTATCATCATTATTGGTGTTGAAAACTGTATCTTTCTGCTTAACCGCTTCATTTCAGAATTCAGGAATCATGGTAATAAAATCAGAGCAATATCCATTGTAATCACCAGAATTGGAGGTGCTAACTTTCTTACCAATGCGACCACAGCCGCCGGCTTTGGCGCTTTTGTAATAACAGGAAACCAACTATTAATCGAGTTTGGGATAGTGGCTACTCTTTCCATTCTTACCGTTTATCTGTTAACATTGACTCTAATCCCAATTTTATACAGTTACCTTCCTGCCCCTACTACCTCTCAGATGGAACACCACGGAGGGAAGAGAATCAATCTGGTACTCGATAAGATTGTATACATTGTTGAGAATAAAAGAAAGATCGTTTACCTTACAGTTATCCTTTCTGTTATCATCGCAATAGGAGGCATTATAAAACTTAACACCTCCGGAAGTATTGTTGATGATATTCCTCACGGAGAGCGTCTCTATACAGACTTACAATACCTTGAGAAACATTTTAAAGGAGTGATGCCCCTCGAGATTGTCATTGATACTAAAAAACCGAAAGGGGTCACTCGTTTACGTACTCTTGAAAAAATCGATCAATTACAAGACTCTCTTAAGACCTTTCCAGAACTCTCTGCTCCGCTCTCTGTTGTACAAGTCGTTAAACTCGGACGCATGGCATTCTATGGCAATGACTCTTCTATGTATGACCTTCCCTCCTCACAAGAACTACCCTTCTTAATAAAGTATCTGCCGCAGAAAAAGAGAGGTAAAAGAACCATTGCTGATGCATTTACCGATTCTACTATGCAACGTACTCGTATCAGTGTTCAAATGGCTAATGTGAGTACCCCTGAAATTGATAGAATCCTACATCGGTTACAACCTACGGTAGACTCAATCTTCCCCAAAGACAAATATAAAGTTACCATTACCGGTTCATCGGTCGTCTTCCTTAAAGGCACAACTTATCTTTTTGGAAACCTCGTCGAAAGCCTCATCTTGGCTATTGTTCTTATTGCTTTGTTATTAGCAATGCTTTTTAGCTCGTGGCGCATGGTAACTCTTTCTCTTATTCCAAATCTCATCCCTCAAGTACTTACAGCCGCATTGATGGGATACATGGGTATTCCAATCAAACCAAGTACAATCCTAGTCTTTAGTATCGCTCTGGGAATCTCTGCCGATAACACCATTCAGTTTCTCTCACGCTACCGGCAACAACTGCGATGGAATAATAACGAGATCTATATCAGTGTTATTAAAGCGCTCCGCGAAACAGGTCAAAGTATGATATTCTCTTCCTTGGCCCTATTTCTCGGCTTCTCGGTATTCGCCTTCTCAACTTTCGGAGGTACTCAGGCCATGGGCTATTTCGTCAGCTTCACACTCCTGACCGCTATGCTTACAAACCTCCTGTTACTACCCAGCCTCTTGCTCTGGCTAAATAAATGGACTACCCGAAATTTTGAGAAGAGTCCTACAGAAGAAGAGATTGATCCGGATTAACCCAGAGTTATAGAGCGGATTACTCTACCTGTGGTTTATGTTTCTTGATTTTGTCAGGTTCCCGGCTTTTGCACTATACTAAATAGGTCATCATTACCTACTCATCTATTAGATCACCCCTAGTTACGAATGCTATATACAGATAACCTATAAATAATCACTTGTTAGATAATAGAGTTCATAAAAGAGCCGACAAGATAACGCTCTTGAAAAAAATTGAGCCGTCTCAAACCTCCCGGTTTAAAACGGCTTCCATTACACACAAATTTATCTGATATGAAAAACTATTCGTACTTAATAATTTCGGATGGATTCATTCTTGCTGCTTTCCAAATGTGAACTGAAGTGGTTGTTAATGTAACCAATAGCGACATCAAACCTGCTGCAAAGAACACCCCCCATCCGGGCGAGGTATGGTAAGCAAAACTGCTCAACCATTCATTGATCAAATACCATGCCAAAGGAGCCCCTATCACAAAAGCCACCAACACGAGCACCAGAAACTCACGTAAAAATAACCTTGCAATAGAAAAATCTGAAGCCCCAAGGATTTTCCTAATACTCATCTCCTTCATCCTTCTACGAACAACAAAAGAGGAGAGCCCCATCAATCCAAGTAAGGCAATAATTATACTTAGAGCTGATGCAACAGCGAACAGTTGTCCGATTTTCTGTTCGTTTTTGTACATCAACGACAACGTCTGATCAAGAAATTTAAAATCGGGAAGCTGACGACTACCAAAGCTTTGCCAAGTCTGAACCACCCTTTCATGTGTAGCATTCTGCACAGAGCCATCTACCTTGACACTTACATAATAACCCGGTCTTTCACCAATAAAGAAGAAAAGGGGTTCGATAGGATTATGTAAAGATGCATAGTTAAAGTCCTTCACGACTCCAACAACTTTACAATATCTATCAGCAGTGCCATCGAGATTAATTCCAAATTGAACTTTCTTCCCTATGGCATTGTCGCCCCATCCAAACTTCTTGGCAGCAACCTCATTAATAATCACAGCTTCTTTTAATTCAGTACCGTTTCTTCCATCAAAGAAACGACCGGAGGCTAGCTTAACACCCATAAACTGCAGGTAACTTGTATCGACCATCATAAAATTAATGGCGTGTTCACCCATTTTCCCTTCTGCTTGTTCTACCCGCATGACAACCATTCCTGATACACGCCCCGGTATACCACTACTAGATGCCACATCCAGGACACCGGGTTGCTGCAACATCTTCTGCCTTATCTCGGCAAATCGTTTGCGCATGTTTGTATCAAGTACCGGGGTAACCAAAATATTCTCTTTATTAAACCCCGGATTATATTTCTGCATAAACTTTAGCTGTTTATCAACCGATAAAGTACCAAAGATCATTACAATTGCAACCACTAACTGAAAAGTAACCAAAACTCTTCTTAACCGACCCCGCGTGCCGGGCATTAGGCCTTTTAGAACATTCACCGGTTCCAAGGAGGAGAGATAGAAAGCTGGATAGATACCAGACAATATTCCAGTCACAATCGAGATAATCAACCCCATCAACAGATTCGAGAAACCGAGAAACTGTCCGATACTAAACTCTTTTCCAGTTAAAAGATTAAACCATTGCAACAAGGAGACCCCAAAAATCAAGGCTAATAACCATGCGATCAAGGCTGCCATCACAGACTCACCAAGAAACTGAGCAATTAATTGCCCCCTCCATGCACCCGCCACCTTGCGTATTCCTACCTCCTTAGCTCGAGTTGCAGCTCTTGCCGTTGACATATTGGTATAATTTATAACCACCAATAGAAGAATAAACAATGCAACGGCAATAAACACCCATAAATACATCTTATTTCCTGTAGGCAAATCAGCACTTAATCCCCCCGAAAGATGGATCTTATCAAGCCTTGTAGCTAATAAAACAAATGACGCATCAAGCTTATCCCCAATCTCGGCCATGTATTTCTTATAAAAGCCAGGAAACTTCGAATGAATTGCTTCTATGCTCTTCTCATCATGCAGTTTAACATAACTAAAAATGTTAATATTCCAGAAAGCAGCAGGACTTAAATCGTTGAAATTCCTTGTAGTATCTCGTTTTGCAATAGTAACCATGGAGAGCAAACAACTATACTTTAGATGAGTATTTCCAGGTAAATCCTCTACTACTGCATTAACCTTGAAATGGTTATCATGATTCAACAGAAAACTCTTTCCCACTGCATCGGTAGTACCAAAATATCGCTCGGCAAACGATCGGGTGATCACGGCGCTTTTAACATCTACCAATGCTCTTCGTGTGTCACCATTTATAACTTTAGCCGGAAACAGATCAAAAACCGTAGAGTCTGACCAATAAACCTCCTCTTCCGGTAACTCTTTTTCCCCCACTCTGATGGTTGCATCATTAACACGGGCAAAGCGTGCGAAATTCTCAACCTCAGGAAACTCAAGTTTCAACGCGGGGGCTAAAGGAATGGCTGTCACCGCAACTAAATCTGACTTACCACCAATCGTAAAGTGCGATTCCAGCCGATAAATACGTTTATAATCAGGAATATGTTGATCGTATGAACTTTCGAAATCAACATATAACTGTATATATAAAAAAGCCAATAAGCCTGCAGATAAACCTATTAGATTAAGGGTTGCATATGCTCTATTGCGTGTCAGATTCCGCCAGGCACTAATAAGATAGTTTTTTAGCATATATTAGAGACTAATTGGTTCTTGGAATTGCTCATTTATAATCTGACCATCAAATAGGCGTACGACCCTTTGGGCAAATGAAGCATCACGCTGTGAGTGGGTCACCATAACAATCGTTGTACCCTCCTTATTGAGCTTATCTAGTAACTCCATCACCTCCTCGCCATGTGCTGAATCAAGATTCCCGGTAGGCTCATCGGCCAAAATTAACTTTGGTTCACTTACTACCGCTCTGGCAACAGCCACACGCTGTTGTTGCCCTCCTGATAATTGAAGAGGATAATGCTTAGAACGATGGGAAATATTCATTTTATCTAAAACCTGATTCACCCGCCTTACTCGCTCTTTCGCATTAACACCAAGATAAACCAAAGGCAATTCTACATTCTCAAAAACAGTAAGCTCATCGATTAAATTGAAATTCTGAAAAACAAACCCTAAGTTCTCCTTTCTCAATTTTGATCTCTGCTTCTCTGTTAACCCCGACACCTTTTGATCCACGAACCAATAGTCACCACTTGTGGGGTTATCTAGCATGCCCAAAATATTCAAAAGAGTTGATTTTCCACATCCCGATGGCCCCATTATAGCCACAAATTCACCCTTCCCAATCGATAAGGTAACATCCATCAAAGCGGTCGTCTCAACCTCATCGGTCTGAAATACTTTATTTAACCCTACGCTCTTTATCATGACTCTTTTGTTTGTTAGTTTTATGACGCATCTCACATCCTTAAGTTACAGTTCAAAAGACCTCAATCGCAATAAACCTCAACACTCAGCTGGATGATTGTATGTAAATCAAACGTTTATCGTGTCTACTCATTTTATAAACAATAAACTTTAACCAAAGTTTAACCTTTTCTTTCTCCTCCTATCGCACTTCATTTCTCCTCTTCGAACATTAAAAATAAATCCCTACAACACCTCTCCTCCTATTATGAAGTATTAATCAAACACCAGAGATATCAAGCAGTAAACAGAGACCTCATTACACGAATAATCATCTTTTCACTAAATAGCGGTTAATGGCTGCATTTAAGGTATTTTTGCAAATCATCATCAATGGTTTTACAAAATGAAAGTTTTTAAGTTCGGGGGAGCCTCTGTAAAAGATGCAAATGCAGTAAAGAATATGGCTGAAATACTTCGAGGCTTTAAATCAGAGTCACTTATAGTCATTGTATCTGCAATGGGAAAAACCACCAATGCCCTTGAAAAACTTTTAGAGGCTCACTTCTACAGAAACAATCCTATTGAGCCTCATCTCAACGAAATTAAACGGTACCATAAGGAGATCATTGAACAGCTCTTTGATAGTAAAAACCCGGTTCACAAAGCTGTTGAGTCGCTCTTCCTCCAACTCGAACACTTCATGAGCCATTCCGCTAGGAGAGAATATGATTTTGAATATGACCAAATTGTTTGTTTTGGAGAGTTAATATCTACCACTATTATTAGTCACTACCTAAACCATGTAGATATAGATAACCAATGGATTGATGCAAGACAATGGATCAGAACAGACCATAGTTGGCGCAATGCTCACATCGATTGGGAGGTTACACAACAATCCATCTTAAAGGGGACGACTTCCTATTTTAATGGAAAAGATAATCCGATTCTAATAACACAAGGATTTATTGGATCTACACCCGAAGGTAATTCCATCACATTAGGCAGAGAAGGTTCTGATTTCACTGCATCCATCTTTGCCTGGTCTCTCGATGCTGAGGCGGTCACCATCTGGAAAGATGTCCCCGGGCTCTTAAACGCCGACCCAAAGTTTGTAGATGATGCTACAAAATTCGACCAAATACCTTATGAGGAGGCTGTTGAGCTATCGTATTATGGCGCCAGCATTATCCATCCAAAAACCATAAAACCGTTAGAAAATAAGAAAATCCCTCTATATATCAAGTCATTTATCAGCCCGCATACAGAAGGAACAATCATTGGCTCTTTCAAAGAGGCAAGCCCCCAAATGCCAAGCTATATCTTTAAAACCGATCAAGTTTTAATTACGATATCAGCTAAAGACTTCTCCTTCGTTGCTGAAAAACACCTACGTGAGATTTTCGGGATCTTCTCAAAACACTCTTTACACATCAATCTTATGCAAAACTCAGCACTTAGTTTCTCTGTGTGTTCTGATTACAACCGAAGGAGAATAGAGAATGTGATTGCTGACTTGAAGAGCTCATTTAATGTCACTATCAACGAAGGATTACGACTGGTTACCATAAGACACTATGATTTGTCGACCATTCAGAAGGTAACCAAAGACATGGAGATACTTGTTGAACAAAAAAGTAAACTTACCGCCCAGTGGGTGATCAGATAAACATGCCGAACAACGCGCTACTCCCCGAGGTGATGCCTCTAGGATCCTGGCTAAACCTCTCAGAATCGGGAATTGGAATAATTGCCGGTCCATGCAGTGCTGAAAGCGAGGAACAGGTCATTAACTGTGCTCGTGAACTTGCCCAAAATCGCAATGTAGGTGCCTTTAGAACCGGCATTTGGAAACCCCGAACCCGTCCTGAAGGGTTTGAAGGTGCAGGCGAAATCGCACTAAACTGGCTCGATCAAGCAAGAGAAGAGACCAAGCTGCCCTATTGTATTGAGGTAGCATCGGCTCGTCATGCCGAGATTGCCTTAAAACACCGTAGTGATTACCTCTGGCTAGGGGCAAGAACAACGGTTAACCCTTTCCTAGTTCAAGAGATTGCGGATGTCTTAAAAGGCACAAATATCCCTGTCTTAGTAAAAAATCCTGTTAATCCTGACCTCGAATTATGGATTGGATCTCTTGAAAGACTTTATAAATCGGGGATAACAAAATTGGCAGCTGTACACAGAGGCTTCTCGTTCTATCGCAAAGGCCCCTATAGAAATAGCCCAATGTGGGAACTTCCCATTGAACTAAAAAGCCGTTGCCCTAACCTACCCATCCTAACCGATCCTAGCCATATTGCCGGAAATAGAGCATTATTAAAAGAGATAAGTCAAAAAGCCATCAACCTTGAAATGGATGGCTTGATGATCGAGGTACACCCCAACCCCAACACTGCTCTTACAGACAAAAACCAACAAATCACCCCAAAAGCCTTTGCTCAACTACTCGATGAACTTATCCTGAGAAAAAAAAGAGGGAACCAAGACTTTGAAATAAAACTGGAACAACTTAGATCAGAGATTGATAAACTCGACTCAGAACTGATCCATATTCTAGCCAGACGAATGCAAATTATTGATGAGATAGGCCACTATAAAAAAACCAATGATATAACGATTCTACAGATCGGCCGATGGCGTGAACTGGCCTCCAACCGAGTCGTTCAAGCTGAAAACATGGGTCTAAGCCGTGAGTTTATTACTTCTCTACTGAACACGGTTCATGACGAATCCATCAGAAGGCAAGAGGTCATCTTAGGTAACTCAAGCAATAAAGAAGACCAATGCTAGCCATCACCTCACGGCATAAAACAAAATAATCTGATTATCTGACGATTGCTACGAGCTCTCCCTTACTTCTGCGCTTCCCCTTCGCTCTTGCTCCATAGAGGTCTCTTTTAAGATATCACAAGGGCGCTCAATAATCCTTCATTATCTTATTAATTCTTACCGATTTATCCGCTCTAGAGCGATGAAAATATGGAGAGGGAGCGAAGGGGAAGCGAAGAGGTAAGCTATAAATGCATAAAAAAAGCCGGAAGCATCTCAAGAGAACTCTAGTTAAGAAGGAAAAATATGGTGTAAAAGAACCAGCCATACTAATACTTGACACCAATGAGGTCAATGAATTATTAGCCTGAAATGAGGAGGATATTAATCAATAAAGGCTTTAAAAATGGCATTAAGCCGTAATGAGAATAGAAAAGGTTTGATTCATCATGGTGATAAAGACGTGCACTATTGTTGTGATGTCTATGTAATGATTTTGCATGACAACACTATACGCATTAGCATGAATTGGGCAAGGTGATCCACTTGAGACGCAATTGCAGAAAGGGTTTAAAATTATTCCAAGATTAAAACAAAAGTGTAAATTTGAACTAATATTATTTAACCAAAAGTGCAAACTTATTTTTAGGACGATTCTGGAAGCATTCCTTGATATTTCTCTAATACTTCAGGAGTACGTCAATACAAACCATGCACAAAAGTTCGAGACTGAACTCAATGCCAAGATCAATTAGATTATCAAATAAAAGTAGAATCCGGATAAAAGCTATCACCAACCTTACCCTTGTGATTCTGGGTATTGGGTTCCTCGTGTTGCTTTTCCTTTTCAGAGGGAACATGAACAATCTTGTTTCAAAAAAAATGGCGGAACAAGCGAGTACTGAGACAAAGAAAACAATGGCCCAAATCGTAGACTCTTCTTTCAACTATCAGAAAAACGGAAAAGCTTTCAAGATCACATTCCTCGAATTCGGCGCAACAGGCTGTATCTCTTGCCGAAAAATGGAGCTAGTCATGAAAGAAGTCAGAGAAAAGTATCAGCAGACCGTGAATGTGAGGTTTTACAATGTAATGTTACCGGAAAATCAAAAGTTCATGCAGTATTACGGAATTGCTGCGATCCCCACTCAAGTGCTGCTGGATAATAGAGGCAAGGAATTTTTCCGTCATACTGGATTCTATTCATTTGAAGAGCTGGAACAGGAATTCAAAAAGTCAAATCTCTTATAAACATTTATGAAAAAGACATTTATGGTCGTACTAACAGGCCTTGCATTGCTCTCCGCCTGCTCCAAAAAAGATAATTCCGAACCAAGCTCACAGATCAGGATCGATAGTATCACTGCTTCAGAGAACCCGGTTATGGCCTATGATACATCTATGATCACCGTCTATGCAACCGGCGAAAACCTGCAGTATAAATGGGTAGCTAATCACGGCAAGATCAAAGGTAGCGGAACAACTGTAAAATACTCTGCTTGTCAGAGTTGCCAGGGCTTAAATACAATCACATGCAAGGTTTTCAATGAAACCGGCGAAGTAAGTGATACCATCATGGTCCGGGTTACATCTTGGCACAGTAAAAAATAGAAATCATGTTGCAGACTACTAAATATTTTCTAATTCTTCTCTGCCTGTGGACTGGTAACAAGGCGTTTTCACAATGCTGCACCTCCGGCAATCCATTTATCAGTGATGCTGAGCAGCCTGCTCTTCAGTCGAAGATCCTCATGGTATCCCTGAACTACCGCTATAGCCACTCTGGGAAGTACTACTCGGAAGACTCCCGCTTTACGAAATTGCCATTCCAGGAGGTAGCTAACAGTAATTATACAGAATTACAGGTCGGTTATGGCATTACCAATTGGCTGACTGCATTGACTGACCTTGGCTATTTTTTCAATAAGACATTGGAAACTCCCGGCATTGATTCCTACAAAGGAAATGGATTCGGGGATCTCGGGCTGTATGCAAAATTCAATGCCTATTCAAATTCCCGACTCAGGCTTACTATATCTCCAACCATAGGCGTAAAATTTCCTGTTGGGGTATTTGATCAGGAAGTAGAAAATGTACAACTACCGATCTCTGTTCAACCATCGGCAGGGAGTTACCGTTATCTTGCGAACCTGTTTATCTCAAAAGGATTCGGAAAGGTAACATTGGCCGGATTCGCTTCCTATGAATATTCCCAATTCATTGAATCAGAGAACTTCTATTACAAGTATGGAGACCTGTGGATAGCAGCCCTGTATTTCAATTACAGTCCGTGGAAGCGATTCACTATCAACCTGCAGATCAGAGATGAGTACAGAACAAAGTCCACAAGGGAAAACAACGAGATGATCGAATCCTCCAGTTATAACGTTGCATTTTTCACCCCCCAAGTAACTTATGCCTTCAAGCATAACTGGTATTTATCAGCATATGGAGATATCCCCTTGTACAAATATTACAACGGTATCCAGTTATCATTCGGATATGCTGTATCACTGAGAATCACCAAGAAGATTGATTTGATTGCTTTAATGGCAAGAAAAAGATCATCTGATCTAGGCGGATCAGAAAACATGTAAGTTATAGGAAATGAACAAAAACGACATTATTTATATCAGAATAAAGCAACCATGAAGTCAGCAAAATGAGTGAAACGAAGTTTAATTTCAAGGCTTTCCACACATAAGGTTCCTAAAGTAATAACCCTGATAGAAACGAAAAAGCCGGAAGCATCAGCTTCCGGCTCACTTGGTAGCGGGGAGTATTCAATTATCTAACTTCGACCTGATAAAAGATATCGTAAAAATAGTTGATTTGATTGAGGAAACAGATTTTTTGGTCTAATCTTAAATCATCTCTCAGGGATAAAATTAAAACACCATACCAGCCTGCATGAGTTCTGCTTGCCCCTTAGTTGGACAGGCCGGTTATAATGACCACATTTCGCCGATTTTAGTGACAATCCGAATCGTTTAACAATCAATTTACAAGTAGGGTCTATGAGAATCGACCATGGATGGTCAACTCCGTTGGCCAGTCCAGTTAAGGGCATCATCGAAGTTATGGACATGACCACTGGGATGGATGGTAATACGGTATTTATGTTCATGGGAATCAAGTAGAACCAATCACTCAACTTTTTTTTTATGACATACCGCAAGTTTTTATATTTTTCGTTGTCTAACATTACATAGGATAATTTTATCCTGGTGTAATAATCAAGGACAATATGCGTTATCAATCTTAAATGTTTGTAATTTTGCAGCATGCTTAAAAAAGCCGGACATATCTTAATAATCATTGTGTTGTTATTCGGCACCACAGGATTGACAATAACCCGGCATTATTGTGGCAGAAACCTTATGCATACTTCATTATATTCGACACCCGACAATTGCTGCAAAGACAATTGTCCGGGTTGTCATAATGAAAAAATCAGCCTCAGGATCACCGATCAGTTTGAAGCCACCCAGGTTCATTTAGACTTTAAGGCTGGATTTCAAACACTGTTGGAACAAGTATCGCTGCCTGTTTTACTTGCATTCTCTAATTCGCCTGAATTAAACCTGATGAATGACGGATCAGGAGGGCTTCGAAAATATCCCTTTACTTCAAAACCTATTTGTTCAGGACAGACTTCCCCGGTCCTGCAGGTTTTCCTTTTCTCAAAATCCAATTCTTTATTCCTTGTAAGGATCTGCCTTAATTACTTGCATTTCCCTGGTTTTGATGTTGCTATCAACATCACAGCCCAATTCAATTATTTATCCACAAGCTAAATTTATTCATAATGAAAAAAATTGCAATGATTGTCATTGGCGCCGTGATGTTATTTGCGGCAAGTTGTAACAAGAGTAAAACATCTCCTGACACGAACTCAGCCGATCTTAAGGCTACGGAGACCTTGCTGAATAAAGATTATTCACAGGCACAACAATATGAATCTTTGCTGGTTGAACGCCATAAGACGCCGGGAATGACCATGATGGATCCGACCTGCAAAATGTATGACAGCTTATTTCATATGCCTGACACTTCATTTACCATGCACTTCCAGACCTATTGCAAGGACATGATGAAGATGAACGGCATGGGGTCAAACGGCATGATGAGTGGTGGTTCGGGTGGCATGATGGGCAGTGGATCCGGAGGTATGATGTGCAACATGGACAGCATGATGGTTGCGATGGGCAACATGATGAACATGACCACGATGAAAATGGACAGCATGATGTTGCTTCACATGAAAAATTGCCCGGCCATGGGAACCATGTCGGCCAATATGCAAACCATGGTTGATAATATGCAGGCAATGAGAAAAGAACATGCGAAGTTGCATCTCAATTAATATCTTGGAATATGAAACCAGGGAAATTGATTTTCGGTCTGATTGCAGCAATGATGATAACTCTTGCTGCTTTTACCCCTAAAGCAAGTCCGACTGCTGCAGGTCAGGGTAAAGTAACTTATACATGTCCGATGCACCCTGAAGTGGTCAGCGATAAACCAGGCTCATGCCCGAAATGCGGCATGGACCTGGTCACTGCCGATGCCAAAGGTGGCCATAACCACGGTGATTGTAAGATGAAACGCAATAAAGACGGATACAATTACGGTGGTAGTGGCGGTGGATGTGGTATGCGGTAATCCTAATATTATTCAGCTAATCAGATCATAAACAATATGAAAATGAAAACAGCACATCAAACGTATTTGAAAGCGGTGCTTGCATTTTTTACAACGATTCTGTTGATTACACCCGGAATGGCCCAGATATCACTAGATATTAACGACTTGCCGCAACCAGGTGATGTTCAGTTCAGCGTCAGGGTTGACAGTGCCCAGGGGGGTAACTTGCTGCCGGGTCCATCCGGCGCCAATATAACATGGGATTTCAGCATGCTTGACCCATGCTGTGGAAATCTGCAGAACTCCCTGGATACTGTTGACTGGATCAATCATGAGGCCACCCTCAATGCAGGCTATTTTCCACTTTCGAATATAGCCCTTAAAGAGCGTTGTTATACGTACCACTCCCATGTCACCCATACTGATTTAACACAGTGCTATTATGATCATTACATTCGAGACAATAGTGGGCTTAACAAATATGGCATTGAGGATCCGTCAAACATAGTGCTTGGTTCGAATCTGACTATTTTCCCACTTTTAGCCTTTGGCGATTCATCGGAAAATGTTGCCAAAATCCATATTCCGGTTTCCAGTGATACACTGAAGGTCTATCATATCGTCAGCAAATCTGTTGCCGATGGTTGGGGAATGATCACAATCCCGGATACTACAGCTCAGGTAATCCGAATAAAGACTACCGAAAAAGTGTATGATACTTTGTACGTGAATGGGGTGGCTGCCGAAGTCCATTTTTACCCGGACAACTATTATTACAGGTGGTACGCAAAAAGCACGGGTTTCCCGATACTACAGATCAATAAGGGTTTTCAGAACCAACAACCTCCTTATTTTCAGCAAGTCCGGTATTATGCTAAAAGTACCTCTGCACTGGGACTCAATGAAAACAACCCAGCCGAAGGTTTCCGTGCTTTTCCAAATCCGTTTTCTTCTGTCGTGACAATGCAACTTGATCCGGGTAGAACGCTTGTTGCCGTTTCACTCTACAATTCTATCGGGAAAAGAGTGCTGATTGATGAAACTGTAAATGATAACAAGATAATTATCAACGGACAGAAGCTGCCTTCCGGTATTTATTTTTATACCATCGTTTTGGATAACAATGATTCCTTTGGTGGAACTTTATTAAAGTACTAACTTAGCTGAAATTTAGCGTGAAAAGGGTGAGGTGAATCATGTTTTTAAATTAAATCTATGTTTTTTAACCGACTTGTAAAGTATTTCCTGGATAACCGGCTGATCACCTTCATTTTTCTGATCGCCTTTATTGTCGGTGGGATTGTTTTTGCACCGTTCAACTGGCAAACCGGTTTTATCCCGCGCGACCCTGTGCCGGTGGATGCGATCCCTGACATTGGTGACAACCAGCAAATAGTTGCAACCGAATGGATGGGTCGCTCTCCCAAAGACATCGAGGACCAGGTGACCTATCCATTAACCACTGCGTTGCTGGGAATTCCAGGGGTAAGTACGGTTCGTAGCACCTCCATGTTTGGCATGTCGTTCATCTATATCATCTTTAAAGATAAAGTCGAATTCTATTGGAGTCGCTCGCGCATCCTTGAAAAGCTCAACTCGCTGCCATCCGGAACCTTGCCTGCAGGCGTACAACCAACGTTAGGACCTGATGCAACGGCGCTGGGTCAGATATTCTGGTACACACTCGAAGGACGTGATCCCAAAACCGGGAGACCAAACGGAGGGTGGAATCCAGCTGAGCTGCGTACCATCCAGGACTTTTACGTGAAATACGGACTAGCAACTGCCGAAGGGGTTTCGGAAGTGGCATCGGTTGGCGGGTTCGTCAAGGAGTACCAGGTTGATCTTAACCCGGAAGCCTTAAAAGCTTTCAGTGTATCGGTAATGGATGTGATGAATGCCGTTCGTAAAAGCAATCTCGACATCGGGGCTGAAACCATTGAACTGAACAATGTGGAGTATATCATCAGGGGACTTGGTTATATCAAGAACCTCGATGATCTTGAAAACTCAGTGGTCGCCGTTCGGAACAATGTCCCGGTAAGAATCAAGGATATTGGCCATACGACCTTCGGACCGGCTACCCGTCGCGGCGGACTTGACAAAGCCGGATCAGAGGCCGTGGGAGCAGTGGTTGTTGCCCGTTACGGTTCCAACCCGATGGAGGTCATCAGCAATGTAAAGGAGAAGATAAAGGAAATTGAAGCGGGTTTGCCTCAAAAGACCCTGCCAGATGGCAGCATCTCCAAGGTGAGCATTGTTCCATTCTACGACAGGACAGGCTTGATCAGGGAAACCATTGGCACCCTTGAATATGCCCTTTCTCATGAAATCCTGATCAGTATCATTGTCATTATTGTGCTTGTCATGAACCTGCAGGCCTCATTTATTGTCGCCGGATTATTGCCGCTTGGAGTATTGATGACTTTTATCCTGATGCGCTTCTTCGGGGTAGATGCGAACATTGTCGCCTTGTCGGGGATTGCGATTGCCATTGGCGTAATGGTTGACATTGGTATCGTGGATGTGGAGAACATCCTTCGACACCTGGAAATGCCTGAAAACAAAGGGATACGTGGGAAGAAATTGCTGGATGTAATCTATCAGGCTACCACAGAAGTGAGGGCCGCCGTGGTCACTTCGATTGCCACCACCATTGTAAGTTTCTTACCGGTGTTTGCCATGGAAGCTGCCGAGGGAAAGCTTTTCCGTCCGTTGGCTTTCACCAAAACGTTTGCCCTTTTGTCGGCTTTTCTTCTTGGTATGATTGTGTTACCAACCCTGGTGCATATTTTCTTCAACATTCGATTTGACAAAACCAAAATACGCAACATCTGGAACGGGATTCTGATCGGGGCTGGCGTACTGTTTGTTATTTTCTGGCACACATGGCCGGCATTGGCTCTGGTAGCCATTGGGATCAATAATATAACAGGACATCTCTGGAAAGAAAAAAGCAAGGAGGTCGTCAATTATATTAACATCGCGATCACAGTACTGGTTGCGGTATGGTACCTTTCCATCGAATGGCTGCCACTTGGAGCTCATAACAGCGCTTTTATCAACTTTATTTTTGTGGCTGGTATCGTGGCCGTCATTCTCGGTGCCTTGATGTCCATGGTGCATTTTTATGAACCCATCCTTCGCTGGTGTTTGATCCATAAATGGAAATTCCTGATGCTTCCTGCGTTTACACTGCTTTTCGGTATCCTGGCATGGCAGGGCATCGATAGAATCTTTGGCGTTATACCGGATGGTTTGGAAAAGATCGGCTGGAAAAGCGTGAGACAAACAGCATTGTGGCAGGGAGCTGTGAAAACATTTCCCGGCACAGGCAAAGAATTCATGCCGTCGCTCAATGAGGGTTCATATCTGCTGATGCCAACAAGTATGCCTCATTCAAGCATCGAAAAAAACCTGGATTACATTGAGACGTTGGACAAACGGCTTTCGGTCATTCCTGAAGTTGAAATCACTGTGGGCAAATGGGGACGCGTGAATTCTGCATTGGATCCCGCACCTGTTCAGATGTTCGAGAACACCATCAACTACCGGTCCGAATATATTCTGGATGAAAATGGGCACAGAGTGCGGTTTAAAACGGACAGGGATGGTAATTACCTGTTAAGGAACGGATCGAAGTACAATCCTGAAAAAGAGACATTCAGGGCTGTCCCCGCAGACAGTCTTATTCCTGATGGGAAAGGTGAATATTTCCGTCAATGGCGCCCGCAGATTAAAAAGCCAAACGACATCTGGAATGAGATCGTCAAGGTGACCAATATCCCGGGACTGACTTCAGCACCAAAATTGCAACCCATTGAAACACGGCTCGTCATGCTCTCCACCGGTATGCGGGCGCCCATGGGCTTGAAAGTGTATGGTCCCGACCTGGAATCAATCGAAAAGGCAGGAATGAAGTTTGAAAAAGTTCTGAAGGAGGTCCCGTCGGTAAAAGCCCCTTCCGTGTTCTACGACCGTGCAGTTGGCGCTCCATATCTCGAAATTAAACTGAACCGTGAAGCAATGGCGCGTTACGGAATGAGCATCAGCGACGTTCAGGAAATATTACAGGTAGCCGTTGGTGGCATGTCGCTGAGCAATTCCGTTGAAGGACGTGAACGATTCCCCATCAGGGTCCGTTATGCCCGTGAACTGAGGGACAACCCTGACGATATTAAACGCATCCTGATCCCTGCCATGAATGGCGTGCAGGTTCCGCTGGGCGAGGTTGCCGACATTGATTATACGAGGGGTGCACAAATGATCCGGAGTGAAAATACCTTCCTTGTGGGGTATGTTATCTTTGATATGCAGGAAGGGAAAGCCGAGGTTGATGTGGTTGAAGATGCAGCGAAGATCATCCAGGCGAAAATTGACAACGGCGGTATTACCTTGCCTCCGGGAGTTTCGTACAAATTTGCCGGGAACTACGAACAGCAGATCAGGGCGACAAAAAGGCTCTCTATCGTAATCCCCATAAGTCTGATCCTGATATTGCTGCTGTTATATTTCCAGTTTCGCACCGTGACAGCCTCCTTCATTCACTTTTCGGGAGTGTTTGTGGCTTTTGCCGGAGGTTTTATAATGCTATGGCTATATGGACAAGGATGGTTTATAAACTTTTCTGTCGCTGGCATTAACCTGAGGGATTTGTTTCAGATGCACACCATTAACCTGAGCGTCGCAGTCTGGGTCGGGTTTATTGCCCTTTTTGGCATTGCGACCAATGACGGGGTGATCATGGGCACATACATACACCAGGTATTTGAACAACGACATCCAAAGACTGTCCACGAAGTTCGTGAAGCTGTTGTGGCAGCCGGGTTGAAACGGGTACGCCCGGCTATGATGACGACTGCTGTTGCGGTGATTGCACTCTTACCTGTTTTAACATCAACTGGGAAGGGGGCTGATATAATGGTGCCAATGGCTATACCCACTTTCGGAGGTATGATCATACAGATAATGACCGTATTTGTGGTCCCGATGTTCCAGGCAATGTGGAGAGAAAGGGCCGTAGTTCGCACTAATAGAAAAGCAATTCAAACAAGTAATACCCAATAAAGATGAAAATCACAGCTTATAAAAATATATTGCTGGCTTTCATCGCGGCCTTTGGTTGGTTTGTTGCCAGCAGCCAGAAACAACCTGACTCACTGTTGCAATACCTGGTATTATCAGCGAAGAACAACCCAACTGTTCAACAGAAGTTCTATGAATATCAGGCTGCACTTCAAAAAGTCCCGCAGGTCGGAGCATTGCCGGATCCTGAATTAATCGTCGGTGTATTTATTCAACCCATGGAACTGGTGGAAGGCAGACAGAACGCTGATATCAAACTGATGCAGATGTTCCCTTGGTTCGGTACGCTGAAATCGGCGAAGGATGAAATGAGCCTGATGGCAAAAGCCAAATTTGAATCGTTCAGGGATGCCAAATTGCAGGTATTTTATGATGTGAAGCGGAGCTGGTACGAGTTGCAGAAAGTTCAGCAGGATATCCGGATTTCGCAAAAGAACCTTGAAATACTGCATACTATTGAGCGGCTCACCCTGATCAAATTTAAAGCAGCACCGGCAGGAGGTACCAGTAATCCGGGTTCGGGAACTACCAATGCAGCGGGTTCCGCACAAAACAGTTCCGGTAATGCACAAGGAATGCAGACCATGGGGGGCAATTCAGGTGGCCAACCGGGAGCAAGTTCAACTCAGTCATCTTCTGCAATGCAAAGCACCTCCATGGGCAGCTCGTCTGGTGGATCAGGATTGGCCGATTTATACAGGATCCAGATCGAAATCGGTGAACTTGAGAACAACATTGAATTGTTGAAGACCCAGCGAAACACAATCGAAGCCCGTTTCAATGCTTTTCTGAACCGACGTTCAGATTCACCGGTTCAATTACCTGATCAGCTCATTCCGGATTCACTTGGTTTATCACTACTTGCAGTAACCGACAGCATGCTTTTACATAACCCGATGCTGGGGATGCTGCAATACGAGCAGCAATCACTGGATGCACGACAAAAAATGGTTACGAAAATGGGTTATCCGATGATGGGCCTGGGTTTGAATTATTCGGTGATCAGTAAAAGTGCGATGTCAACCTCGTCAATGAATGGAAAGGATATGATCATGCCGATGGCAACGGTTACCCTGCCCATATACCGGAATAAGTACAATGCCATGAAAATGGAGGCTGAGTTATTGAAATCTGCCAATAAGGAAAATTACCAGGCAACGGCCAATTCTCTGCAAACAAACTATTACGAAGCGGTTCAATTATTTAAAGACGGGCAACGCAGGGTTAAGCTATACAATAGCCAGAGTGATCTGGCCGGCAAAACATTGGATATCATGTTAAAAGGCTTTTCCACATCAGCCGTCCCACTCACTGATATCCTACGGGTCAGGCAACAGCTTCTTGATTATGAATTTAAAAAGATTGAAGCTGTTGCGGATTATAACACGGCAATTTCATGGTTGCAACGTTTGATGGCATCTTCACCTGTTAAAGAATAATGAAGACAATGAAAACAATGAAAATAATGCAGGCAATGCAGATAATGAAAAAAATCTTGTTCAATAGGTACTTCCATTTTGGTTTATTCGCTCTTGGAGGGTTGTTTATTGGCTGGCTGTTTTTTCATTCCTCAGGAAAAACAGAGGAAAAGCATGAACATACCGTTCAGGATGGCAAGACAACGATCTGGACCTGTGCGATGCACCCGCAGATCCGAAGGGATGCCCCGGGGAAATGCCCCATTTGCGGCATGGACCTGATCCCGTTGAACCAGAATGTTGCGGAGGTCGATCCAAACGCCATTCATTTAACCAGAGAAGCTGCACAACTTGCCAATGTACTCACTTCTGTGGTATCCCGTCAGTCATCTGTAAAGGAGGTAAGGCTCTATGGAAAGATACAGGCCGATGAAAGGTTGTTGCAAAGCCAGGTTGCACAATACCCCGGTCGTATCGATAAACTGATGGTGAATTTTACAGGAGAGACAGTTAAAAAAGGCCAAACTATGGCTATAATATACTCTCCGGAATTGGTGACAGCTCAGCAGGAATTGCTCGAGGCTGTCAAGACAAAACAAACCCAACCTGAAATATATGAGGCTGCGAAGGAAAAACTGCAACTCTGGAAACTTTCCGATAGTCAGATTGCCGGTATTGAGAATTCCGGAAAAGTACAGACCAAATTTGAGGTTGTTTCAAATATTTCCGGAATCGTTACTTCAAGGCGGGTGAACAATGGTGATTATGTCTCGCAGGGCACCATATTATATGAACTTGTCGATCTTTCAACCCTCTGGGTGATGTTCGATGCATATGAGAGTGACCTGCCGTTTCTCAAAACCGGTGATAGAATTGATTTTACGGTTCAGGCCATGCCCGGAGAAACTTTTTCGGGTAACATCCTCTTCATCGACCCGGTTGTTGATCCTACAACGCGGGTTTCAAAAGTAAGGGTGGAAATCAACAATCGTTCAGGGAAATTAAAACCCGAGATGTTCGCCACCGGGATTGTCAAAGCCAACATGACTGAGTTTAAAGATAAAATGGTTATTCCTCGTTCAGCCGTGTTATGGACCGGCAAAAGATCCATTGTTTACGTGAAGCAACCGGGAAATGACGAGCCCATTTTCAAAATCAGGGAAATTGGTCTTGGTCCGGTGCTGGGCAGCAGCTATATTGTTGCAGATGGTTTGACTGAAGGAGAGGAAATTGTAACACAGGGAACCTTCAGCGTGGATGCAGCGGCCCAGCTTGAGGGAAAGCCGAGCATGATGAACCCTTCGGGGGGCCAGGTTTCATCCATGCCGGGAATGGATATGCCTGGGGATAACAAGTCGAAAGTTAACCCTGTCCCGGCAGCCAAACCATCATTACCTGCTTCGGAAACAATGGGTAATTCAATGAAACCTATGATAGAGACCGAAATGTTCACCGTATCCGGTGATTGCGACTTGTGTAAAGAACGGATTGAAAAGGCTGCTAAATCGGTTAGTGGTGTAAGTACGGCCATCTGGGATACAAAAACTCACAAAATCAAGGTGGAATTTGACTCGATGAAAACCAATCTTATAACCATTCAAAAAGCCATTGCCAAAGCTGGACATGATACTGAAAAATTTAAAGCAGACAATAAAACATACGAGGCGTTACCCGAGTGCTGCCATTACAGGTAACTCTTTTAAACAACTAATTACCAATAACAATTTTAATCACTTAATTATAAAACAATGAAAACGAAATCAATGATGTTAGTAGTGGGTTTGCTGTTTTTCAGCATGACCTCCATTTTCGCCAATGTTGCAAAGACTGAAAAGATCAAGGTTTACGGCAATTGCGGCATGTGTAAAACAAGGATTGAAAAGGCTGCCAAATCAGTTCAGGGCGTTACTAAAGCAACTTGGGATTCAGAAGATTTAATGTTGACCGTCACCTATGATGACACCAAAACCACAACCTTAAAGATCGAAAAAGCTATTGCAAAGGTCGGACACGACACGGATAATGCAAAAGCTACTGATAAAACTTACAATGCATTACCAGGGTGCTGCCAGTATGATCGACCAGCAAAAAAATGATCCCTGAAGATTACTGGGCAAGTAATCAACAACGCAGTAATCCTGACTGGCAGATTTTTTCAGGCCTGAAGGGTCACTGCGTTTTTTTTGCCATTGATTAATTTTCTGGTAAAGTATTGTTACCAAACGATCCTATGAATTGGTAAGAATTGTTCCTTCATCCCGCTAATATTCAAATTTACTTTACTGGATTTCCCTCTTTTCGGAATGAGGTATATCTGTTATGAAAATATCTATTTAGTTTTTCTTTACTTTTACCAGGTCCAATGCAGTTTTGGATAAAATATCAAAGCCAATCGACCGACCATAATGGATCACGAATCGGAGAGAACTACCAGGAAGCTGAGAATCGATGCCCTTCTCAAAAATGAAGGATGGGTGATTTCACGCTATTCCGATTCACTGAACATTTCTTTACTGGATAAATATGCCCTGACCGAGTATCCAACCGAAAACGGGCCAGCAGACTATGCCCTGGTCGCCGGCGGAAAATTACTTGCATTTATTGAAGCAAAAAAGCTCGAAGTGGGGGCGGAAAATGTTCTGGAACAGGCTAAACGTTATTCTAAAGGGGCAAACAATGATCTTGGTGATTGGAACGGCTATCGGGTGCCATTTCTCTATTCTTCAAATGGTGAGCTAATTTATCACCTCGATATAAGGGATCCCAGGAACCTTAGCCGGCAGATTTATAGTTTTCATACCCCGGAAGCACTGGTCACAGCGTTTAATGATTCAAAAGCCAAGTCCCTATCCTGGCTGAAAGAAATTCCGATCGATAACACAGGATTGCGGCCATACCAGCGGGATGCAATTCAGGCCTATGAAAGTGCACTTTCTGATGGAAAGCGCCAAATGCTGTTGGCTATGGCCACTGGTACAGGGAAAACATTCACAACGGTGGTCCTTGTTTACCGTATGCTGGTCTCGGGCTTTGCAAAGCGAATCCTGTTCCTGGTCGATCGTAAGTCCCTTGCAGCGCAGGCGGTAACGTCTTTTGCTTCATTCGATACCCCGAGGAATATTAAATTCAAGGATGAATACGAGTTATATTCCCAGCGGTTTCAGAAAGAAGATTTTGATGGGGAGCCTTATGACCCAAACATCCTTCCAAATTCATATCTGACCAATCCGGATGGCACCAAGACATTTCTCTATATCTGCACTATTCAGCGTATGGCAATGAACCTGTACGGAAAGGCAGGTGCCTTCGACCAGGATGAAGAGGTTGAGGACGATGAAGGTTTAATGGATATTCCTTCTCATGCTTTCGACATGATCATTGCCGATGAATGCCACCGTGGGTACACCTCGAAAGAAACCAATGTCTGGCGTAATGTTCTTAACCACTTCGATGCGGTGAAACTGGGACTCACTGCCACCCCGGCATCTCACACTGTTGCTTATTTTCAGAAGCCGATCTTTAACTACCCACTTCAACAGGCTATTGATGAAGGGTATTTGGTGGATTATGACGCCATTGCCGTTAACTCAGATGTTATAATGAACGGTGTATTCCTGAAGGAAGGAGAGCAGGTTGGTATTATTGATACCGATACTGGCAGGGAATTTATTGATCAATTGGAGGATGAACGTGAATTCACTTCAACAGAGATCGAAGAAAAAATTACTGCTCCGGACACCAACCAGAAGATCATCGCTGAGTTAAAGAGGTATACAGATGAGTTTGAGAAGGAATACGGGAGGTTTCCGAAAACGTTGATATTTGCTTCGAATGATATTCCGATGATCTCTCATGCTGATCGGATCGTGAGTATTTGCAAAGCCACTTTTGACCGTGGAGACGATTTCGTGGCAAAGATCACTGGCAGCCCGACTGTTGACAGACCTCTCAAGAAGATTAAGGAGTTTCGCAACCGGCCCAATCCGAAGATCGTGGTCACTGTTGACATGCTATCAACAGGAGTGGATATTCCGGCGCTGGAATTTATCGTATTCCTCAGGCCCGTAAAATCCAGGATACTTTGGGAACAAATGCTTGGCAGGGGCACCAGGCGCTGTGACGAAATTGGAAAGTCCCATTTCGTGATCTTCGACTGCTTCAATGGAACACTCATCAGGTATTTTAAAAACGCAAGCTATAATTTCAAGATCGATCCTCCCGGTTCGGAAACTGTCACCATCAAGGAGCTGATCGAGCGGATTTACAACAATGAGGACCGTAAAGCGAACGCCAGGCGCCTCAGCAAGCGCCTGCAACGGATCGAAAAAGAGATGAGCGGAAAGGCACGTGAAAAATTCTCCCAGTATATCCCGAATGGAGACATGGGAAAGTTTGCGGAACAACTGGCCAAGTTTTTTGAGAAGTACAGGTAAAATGGCAAAACCCTATTCGGAAATATTCGACAGCTTCACCAGTGTGATGGAATTGCTCCGGGATGATAAATTCCAGGACCTGCTCGTTAATTATGAAAGGGCTAAAAAGGTATTCCTTGTCGGGTATGAAGTTCATGATAATGTCGGATCCTGGACGATGTTCGAGGCTGACGGTCGTAGTGACCTTAAACCCGAGGATTATCTGGTATCATTCGCCAGGTTTATAAAACGTAAGGAAAACGAGATACAAGCCATCACCATTTTACTCAATAAACCCAGGGAATGGAATACCCAGGCTCTTAATGAGCTCCGGCGTGCTTTGAAGGAAAATGCGTACGATGAGACGAACCTTCAGAAAGCTCACCAGATTGTTTACCACAAGGATGTGGTGGACATTATCAGCATGGTAAAGCATGCTGCAAATGAGATGGAACCTTTACTAAGCCCGGAAGAAAGAGTGAACAAAGCCATTTTGAAGGTGACTGCAGGGAAAAACCTGACGGGCGAACAGCAAAAATGGATGGAGTATATCAAAGAACATCTGAAGTTTAACATGACCCTTGATGAACAGGATTTGAAGGAACTGCCTGTATTTACCGACCGGGGCGGACTGAACCGTTTCAAAAAGGTGTTCGGCAATGAGTATATATCGATAATCCGTGAAATAAACCTGGCTATAGCAGCCTAACTATATGAGTGATGTTGTAAACAAGTTGTGGGGGTTCTGCCACACGCTGAGACACGAAGGAATTGATTATAACGATTATATCGAGCAACTCTCATTCCTGCTCTTCCTGAAAATGGCCGACGAAAAGGAGGTTCACCTCACCGAGAAATACAACTGGCAAGCATTGAAGAATCTCAGTGGTGGTGATCTGATGGATCACTACACCGATACCCTCAGGGAGCTGGCCAAGGAAAAAGGCTTGCTCGGGGAGATCTTCACGCAGGCCCAAAACAGATTTAACAATCCTGTGAGCCTGAAAAAGCTGCTGAATCTCATTGAGGAAGATGAATGGACCTCGATGGATGTGGATGTGAAAGGAGCTGCTTTTGAAGGATTGCTGGAAAAAGCTGCCAGTGAGGGGAAGAAAGGCGCCGGGCAATATTTTACTCCCCGGCCATTGATCCAGAGCATGGTCCGGATGATGAAACCTGACCCGAGAGGCAAAGTTGCCATCACAATTTCGGATCCGGCTTGCGGAACGGGTGGGTTCCTTGTATGCGCCTACGAATGGCTTATGCACGAATGCAAGGGAGCCTTGCCCCGTGAAGATGCCAAACGGATCCGGGAAGAGACCTACTACGGGCAGGAACTGGTGGCAAGACCCCGGAGACTGGCGCTGATGAATATGTACCTGCATGGTGTTACCCCAAAGATCAAACTGGGTGACACCATCTATAATACCCCGGGCAGCCAACGTTTTGATGTTGTCCTGGCAAATCCTCCGTTTGGAACCAAAGGGGCCAACCAGGCTCCGGAACGGGACGACTTTACGGTGGAGACCAGTAACAAGCAGCTAAACTTTGTTCAGCATATCATGAGTACCCTTAAAAAAGGAGGCAGGGCTGCCATAGTCCTGCCAGATAATGTGCTCTTTGAAGACAAAGCCGGAGAAGTTTTTGAAATCCTTACCCAGGACTGTAACCTTCACACAATACTTCGCCTGCCAAGGGGCACATTTACTCCGTATGCCCAGGGAGTGAAAGCCAATGTGATCTTCTTCCAGAAAGGGCTTCCAACCGAAAAGGTCTGGATATATGACAACCGGAGCAACATCGAAGGGATCACCAAAAAGGACCGGCCACTGACGGCTAAGCATTTTGAAGATTTTGAAAAATGTTACGGTCCTGATCCGAATGGGACCAGTGCCAGGACAGACCTCGGTGAAACTGGCCGGTTCCGCTCGTTCATGATCGATGAGATCAAAAAGCGAAACTACAAGCTCGATATAACGTGGTTGAAGGATGATAGCATTGAAGATGCTGACAGTCTGCCTGAACCTTCAGTACTGGCAACAGAAGCTATTACAGAACTTGAAGCCGTTGTTGATGATTTACGTGAAATCTTAGCCCTATTGGAAAGCAATGGAGAATGAATTACCAGCGGGCTGGTTTGAAGTCCAATTAGAAAATCTTCTTGTTTCGCTTGAAAGTGGTTCAAGACCTAAAGGTGGTGTGCGTGGGATAACACAAGGTGTTCCAAGCATAGGAGGGGAGCACTTGAATGATGATGGAGGGTTCAAGTTCTCTAACATCAAATTTGTTCCGAAAAATTTCGCTTCAATAATGAAGCGGGGCCAAATTCACAAAGGAGATGTGCTCATCGTTAAAGATGGTGCCACAACTGGCAAAACTGCGTTTGTTAACACTTCTTTTCCATTTCCGCTTGCATTTGTAAATGAGCATGTATTCATTTGCAGACCTTCATCAGAGATTGATCCAAAATTCCTTTTTTATTTTTTATGGAGCAGGGATGGTCAACAGCGAATCCTGAACAATTTTAAGGGTTCAGCACAAGGGGGGATAAATACCGGATTTGAATCGAATACCTTAATTCCTCTTGCACCTTTTCCGGAACAAAAAAGAATTGTCTCGATCCTCGATTCACTCTTTGAAAAAATCGAGACCGACAAAAGGCGACTTGACCGGATTCCTCAGATATTGAAACGGTTTCGACAGAGTGTGCTGGCTGATGCTGTTTATAATAATGGCTCAGAGGAAATTACTAAAAATGTTTGTGAAGATTGTAACTAGCAAATTTAAAAGTACCATTTTTTCGCAATTAAAAAGTACCACTTATGAAGAAATTAGCTTCACTAAAGGGAAGTCTGCCAGAGAGCCCAACTCTCAATGCAGACATCCCTTTAGTGGTTATTTTTCTAAAATGTTTTTACGATTTTCCATTCGGTAACTGTTTCCTTCTAACTTAATCACCTCACAATGATACAAGATTCTGTCCAATAGAGCCGTTGCTAACACTTCATCGTCTAATGCCTCAGCCCATTGTTTTGGTGATTTATTAGTGGTTATAACAATTGAAGATCTTTCATGTAAATGATTAATCAGGTTAAAGAGAGCAACGGCTTCATGTTTTTTGATAGGTAAAAGCATGATATCATCGATGGCAAGTAGATGAGCTTTTATATATCTATTATAAGTATTGAGAGCGCCTGCTGTCATATCTTTCATTTTAAGAATAGTTATAAGATCTTCCATGCTTGTAAAATAGGCTCTATAACCTTTTCTTACCGCATCATTGATTAGACCGGCAGCAATAAATGTTTTCCCTGTTCCACTTGGACCCATTAAAATTAAATTGTAGGCTTGATCTAACCAAAGTAATTCACGTAACTGGTCTAGCTGCATTTTGTTTATCCCACACGCAAAAGTAAAATCATAGGTTTCTAAATTGCAATTACGAGGTAATCGTGCTACTTTGATGCGACGCTCCAGATCGTTTTTTTGTCGTTGGGTTACCTCTTGTTCCAATATATCACAGGTGTAATCTAAGTAAGTGGGGTTATCTATCTGAGCCTGGTGTATAAATCGTTCGACTTGATTACGCAACATGGTTAATCTTAAATGGTCGGCGTATTGTTTATTCGATTAATTTGTTCCATGGTTAAAGGATTGTTTCGTATAGTGATATTTGACTACAATCAGGTACTGTATCATAGCTGATACTTCCTTTCTCTAATTCTATAGTTATTGGTATTGCCTTTATTTTATTTCTGTTCTCTTTCTCAAGTTTATAGTAGCTTGCTATTTCTATCAGTTGCCTAGCATTTAACTTATTTAGATCAAGGCATTTATCAAGAGTCTGAACTATAATATCTTCTTCGAAATCCGGTAGGTACTTCTTTAAAAACATCAAGTTATCGCGGGTGTAGCGCATCCTTTCTTTTTTTAGTAATTCCATAACAAGAAGTCCTCTCTCTCTGTCGGGAAACAGTTGCAATACTTGCCCTTTTAGTGTTTCAAGGCTTTGACTTTTATCTCGGGTATGATCAAAATTACGAATAGTCATGCCACACGATAGGCATATTTGATGTGAGGTTAACAGTTGATTATTCAAATCAAGAATTTGTATCCTTTCGCCTATCTCTTTTAAGTAAACCCAGGTGTTTGCATTTTTATACGTTCCAAGAGGAAGCGTATAAAAGTTACTTTTATAACTAATGGTATTATCTTTTCGAACTTTATACTTAGTTGGTATTTGTTGCTCAATGGCTAATGACTTCTTGATAGAGCATAGAAATGCTTTTTCTTTTTCCCATTGTTCATTAGGAATCAGTTGCGTCCCACAATGTTTCTTTCCATTGGCCGTCCGATGTAACCAACTAATTGCGCTTTGGTTAAGGTGGTCATCACCTGTATATATCCGCCCTCTTAGAAAATTGTATTTTACATATTTAACTACGTTTTCTACCTTCCCTTTGCTTTCTGGATCCGATTTACGACAGAATATCGTTTGAAAACCCGTTTGCTCAACATAACTTTTAAAGTTTTGAGTTAACGTTACATCACCTAAGTTCTCATCGACAATAAATAAGCGATCCTGATCATAGATGATTTTTCGTGGTTGCCCTTCGAAAAATTTAAATGCTTGTTGATGAGCTATGATGGCCGTTTCGGTAGTAAAGGGGATGCGTTGTAAGTACACGAACTTTTGACGAGATCGGCTTAATACCATTACAAAAAAGTAAATCTTTTTTCTTGTTGTAACTGGTGTTAGCATATGGTATTGTCCGAAATCAACCTGAGCATACATACCATAATCTGTTTCAGATAATTTCTCATATTGACGTGGATCTTTTTCTGGTTCCTTATTGATCCCATAATGCGATCTGATGCTTTCCGTGAAGTTGTACACCGTTTTGCTATGAACGGTTGGGAGATCCGCAAATTCTTCCTTTAATCGATCCTCTATTTGGGCGGCTGATAAATACGGATGGGTATCTAGCAACTGATGAACATAATCGTGATATCTCGATAGCTTTTTTGGTAGATGCTTGCTCTGTTCTATCCATTTGATAAATCTTTGCTCATCCATTTTTAAATACTTACGAACCGTTTTACGGTGTAGCCCTATTTCTTGTCCTATTTGACTGTAATTGAGCCCTCGTGTGTGTAATTCTTTAACTTTGTACCACATAAATACCTTCTTTTGGTGTTTGTCTTTAGCTTTCATATTCTTGGGTTTCCTTACCTCAAATATGAAAGCTTTTTCTATTTATTTGGCACTTTTCTTTTGCGAAAAATTGGCACTTTATGATTGCTGATTACATTCTGGAAGAGCAGAAAAAAGAAATCCCCACCAGAAATGGTGAGGATTCTTCGGTAGTAGCGGGGACAGGATTCGAACCTATGACCTTCGGGTTATGAGCCCGACGAGCTACCTCTGCTCCACCCCGCACTATATTTTATTTACGATGAGACCAAAACAATCGGTTCCATTTACAGAAGCCGGCATGAGAATCGGTTTATTTGGTAGCGGGGACAGGATTCGAACCTATGACCTTCGGGTTATGAGCCCGACGAGCTACCTCTGCTCCACCCCGCACTATATCTTATTTCTTCAAACTGAGTCTCAATTGCCTGCTTCCGAAATATTCGTATCTTTGCAAATGGGACTGCAAAAGTAAGGCTTTTTTCTTACTAACAACACATTCAGTAAAAAAAATAATAAAGATGTCACATAAAGCAGGGTTTGTGAATATAATAGGTCGACCAAATGTTGGAAAATCTTCAATGATGAATGCAATTCTCGGGGAGAAATTATCCATCATTACGCCGAAGGCACAGACCACTCGACATCGAATTCTAGGTTTATTGAACAGCGATGATTATCAGATTGTTTTCAGCGACACTCCCGGCATATTGAGTCCGTCGTATAAGTTACAGGAGTCGATGATGAAGGCCGTAGAGGGTTCATTCGAAGATGCTGATATTTTTCTTTACGTATCTGAGAGTGGGGAAAGGAATCCGGATGAAACGATCATTAGAAAGATGCTGGGAACCGGAGTCCCCATTATTGTGGTTGTGAACAAGATTGATGCATCAACTCAGGAGCAGGTGGCAGGAGATCTCATTTTCTGGCAACAGCAATTTCCAGGTTCAGAGGTGATCCCCATCTCGGCAATGCACAAATTCAACCTAGAAAAGGTATTGGATGCCATTTTAGGGAAGCTACCTGAGAGCCCAGCCTACTATGATAAAGAAGATCTGACTGACCGCCACCTTAGGTTTATTGTAACAGAGGTCATCAGGGAGAAGATTTTATTGCTGTACAACAAAGAGATTCCTTACAGCACAGAGGTTTATATTGAAGAGTACACGGAAGAGCCAAAGATTGATCGCATCAGGGCTATTATATATGTTGAACGCGATTCTCAGAAGCCGATCATTATTGGTAAAGGGGGAAAGATGCTCAAGAAAGTTGGAAGCGAAGCGAGACTCGATCTTGAGACCTTTTTAGGGAAGAAAGTTTTTCTTGAGTTAAATGTAAAAGTCAATCCTGACTGGCGAAATAACGAGCGGATGCTCAAACAGTTTGGATACGAAATATAAAGAATAATCACACTATGGCAAATATACTTGCAATTGTAGGACGCCCGAATGTCGGGAAATCAACGCTATTTAATCGTCTTGTCGGAAACAGGCAAGCCATAGTTGATTCGGTCAGTGGGGTAACACGTGATCGTAATTATGGTAAAAGCGACTGGAATGGAATTCCTTTTTCTGTCATTGACACGGGAGGCTATGTAGCCGGGAGCGATGATATTTTCGAAGAAGAGATCAGAAAACAAGCCGCTCTTGCCATTGAAGAGGCAGATGTCATTTTATTTGTAGTAGATGCAGTTGAAGGGCTTACCGGTCTTGATGAGGAGGTTGCAGAGACTCTTCGTCGGTCATCAAAAAAGGTTTTCCTTGCAGCTAATAAAGTAGATACCCCCGCAAGAGCAACCCTCATCGCCGAATTCTATAGCCTCGGATTGGGAACCCCTTTCGAGCTATCGGCTATTAATGGCAGTGGAACAGGAGAGTTACTCGATGCTATTGTTGATTCTTTCAACCCAAACTATCAACCTGACACGGAAGAATTGCCAAAGATTGCCGTCGTGGGACGACCCAATGTTGGCAAATCTTCGATGATCAACGCTCTCTTAGGTGAAGATAGAAATATTGTTACGCCCATCGCCGGAACCACTCGTGACTCTGTGTACACTCGCTTTAATACATTTGGATTTGACTTCTATTTGGTTGACACCGCTGGACTCAGAAAAAAGAGCAAAGTAACCGAAGATCTTGAGTTCTATTCTGTCATGCGATCAGTAAGAACAATAGAGAATGCCGATATTTGCCTCCTATTAATTGATGCCACCCTAGGTTTTGAGGGACAAGACATGAACATCTTTTCTCTCATTCAGAAGAACCGCAAAGGAGTTGTCATTGTTGTTAACAAATGGGATTTAATCGAAAAAGGGAATAATACTTTACGTGATTTTGAGCTTGACCTTCGCCAAAAACTACAACCTTTCTCCGATGTCCCTATCATCTTTACCTCAGCTATCACCAAACAGCGACTTATCAAAGCTCTAGAGGCAGCAATACAGGTATTTGAGAATCGTGCCCAAAAAATATCGACCTCAAAACTCAACGAGCTCATGCTTCCGATCATTAGTCAAAATCCACCTCCTGCAGTAAAAGGGAAATATGTTAAGATAAAATACATCACCCAACTTAAGACGCCTTTCCCAGCCTTTGCCTTCTTCTGTAACCTCCCTCAATACATCAGGGAACCCTATAAACGCTTCCTTGAAAATAAACTCAGACAAAACTTCGACTTCTCTGGCGTCCCTATCGAAATCTATTTCCGTGAAAAGTAACCCATATGGAAGATAAAGAGGTAAGAGTCGACAAATGGCTCTGGGCTGTCCGCCTATATAAAACCCGTACACTAGCAACAGAAGCTTGTAAAGCAGGAAGGGTAAAGATTGCTGGACAGCCTATTAAGGCTAGCAGGGTTCTTAAAATTGGCGATGAGATTGAGGTTCACTTGGGTTCCCTCAACAAAACAGTAAAGGTTAAAGAGTTGCTCCACAACAGGGTTGGCCCTAAACTGGTCGAACAATATCTCATAGATCTCACCCCAATAGAAGAATATGAACGATTGGAACTTATCAGAGAGTTCAACTACGAGAAACGTCCTCGAGGAACCGGAAGACCCACAAAACTGGATAGACGCCAAATAGAGCGACTAAAAGAAAACTAAATATCACTTTTTGTTTTATTAGCCTCTCACCTTACCAATAATGGCAATCTCCTGATCTCTCTAATCCACTTGCAGAACAAGTCCTTTAAGATACTCTCCTTCCTGATGAAACAAATTCAAAGGATGATCGGCCGGCTGATTTAATTGATGTAAGACACGAATCCTACGACCAGACTCAATGGCAGCTGCGGCTACAATCCCTTGGAACGTCAGTCGATCGACCACCTGAGAGCATGAAAAAGTAAAGACAACTCCCCCTTTGGCTATCTTTTTGAAAGCAGCACGATTTATATGCTTATAAGCAGAAAGTGCTTTATGCCGTTGGCTTTGATGCTTAGCAAAGGCAGGAGGATCAAGAATAATAACATCAAATTCTTCGTTCATTTCCCCTAGATAGTCCAAGGCATCTTTAACAACACAAGGATTCTTCTCATGACTAAATCCGTTTAACTTCAGATTCTCTTTCGTTGAATCTATAGCTGGAACGGAGGTATCTACCGAGTGAACCTCAACAGCACCTGCTTTTAAAGCAGCGACAGAAAAACCTCCAGTATAACAAAAAGTATTCAAGACCCGTTTGCCTTTAGAATAGTTCATCAAAAGGTGACGATTGTCTCTCTGATCAAGGAAAAACCCAGTCTTTTGACCATTTACTACATCAATAACATAGCGACAACCATGTTCTTTGATTTCAACCACACCTAAATCACCAAACAGAAAGGAATCGGTGGTTGAGATCCCTGTCTGATTCCTTAGTGTTATTGCACTTTTATTATAAACTGCCTTAAGTTTATCTCCATATACCTCCATTAAAGCCCGGGTGATCTCTTTTCTAACAGAGAACATCCCAAGGCTATTAGCCTGAAAAACGGCCACCCCATTATAAAAGTCAATAATAAGTCCAGGAAGTAAATCGCCTTCAGAGAAGACCAAACGATAAGCATTACAATCAACAGAGTCAATAAAACCAGCTACTTTTCGCGAATAAAAGGCATCAGCTATCCGATTACTCCAAAAAGCCTGATCTGGAAAAGCCTTATCAAAGGAGAAGATTTTAACAGCCAATGAACCCTTTTCATAAAAGCCCCAACCAAGATGCTGATTTCGGTAGTCTTGAACATCAACTAGATCTCCAGCTTTAGGATTACCCTTTATATCCATGATAGCTCCAGAAAAGACCCACGGGTGAAAACGTTCAATCGGGGCCTCTTTACCTGGTTTTAAAACAATCTGCAATTGATCAGTCATTCTATTTTTTTCGCAAAGGTACGCCATTCAGGCTTTATCTTTGCATCATGAACAGTGTGATAGAATCTCAACTAATGGAGGGTATGTCGATTATTAACATCCGACAAGTGTTAGGGATGTTAGAGTTAGCCCCCTCCAAAACTAAGGAGTTGCAGCAAATAATCCTTAGAATGGAAGAACCCTTATCGCGAAGAGCAGCTTGGGCACTTGATCATTTTGCCGAGATTCATCCTGATATCGTGAAACCTCTTCTTCCCGATCTAATTGCTAAAATAGATGACTTTAACCACCCGGCCTACCAGAGACACATCCTTAGGATAATCACGAACTGTGGCATCCCGGATGGAGATCCCGGCTTCTTAATCAGCCATTGTTTTGATTTCCTAAACAGTCCCTCTTCACCTATCGCCGTTAAGATGTTTTCTATGGTTATTCTAGTGCAGTTTGTCAAAAAAGAACCCGAATTAATCCCCGAACTCATCGAAACCATTGAAAGTTTAATGGCCGAGGCCTCTCCAGGTATCCGTAATGCCGGAACAAAAATCATTAAACAACTTCAAAAACAAATTAGGGATCCAAAAAACCTCTAATCAATCCTCTTTCCTGTTTAAAACCTGCAAACAAAAAGGGATAATAATTGACAAAATCGTCTTTTAATTTATACTTTTGTTGCAGAAAACATTAGACATTGTAGCTATAACTTAAGCCATACTAAACCAAAATTCACATGAAGAAAGCACTTCTTTTCGCCGTTTTAGGAATCGCACTCATTGCTTGTAATAACCACAAGAAAGAGCTTGAAGGAATGCAGATCAAAAATGACAGTCTAACCGCAGTAAATGTTGAACAAGGTGAAGCTGTTATGGAATTTGTAGCCTCTTTTAATGACATCCAGGAGACTCTTGATAGCATCAAACAGCTGGAAAAGATGATCTCAGTCTCAACTAATCAGCCCGGTGCAGAAAACAATGTCTCTGCTAAGGATCAAATCGAGCAAGATATCATTGCCATTCACTCCATGTTACGTAGAAACAAAGAGATGGTTGCTACCCTTCGTGCTCGTCTTAAAAAATCAGAAGGAAAAACCGCTGAACTAGAAAAGATGATATCTTTCTTAGGTAACCAGATTGAAGCAAAAGATGCAGAAATTGCAAAACTTCGCGATGAGCTAGCTTCTATGAACATCAAAGTAGAAAACCTAAGCACTCAAGTTAAAGACCTCTCTTCTGAAAACGAAAACAAAAACCGCGAAATTGAGAACAAAACAAATGAACTCAACGCTGCCTATTATGCATTAGGATCAAAACGCGAATTAATCGATAATAAAGTAATCACCCGCGAAGGTGGTGTCTTGGGTATTGGAAAAAGCAGCACTCTCGCAAAAGATTTTAACCAGGATTACTTCACTAAAGTTGATATCCGCAAACTAAAATACATCCCTTTGAATGTAAAAAAGGCTAAAATAATCACCTCTCATCCCTCTGATTCCTACAGAATCTCAGGGGCTAAAACAGCCGATACTCTTTTCATAACTGATCCAAATAGATTCTGGACTAGTTCAAAACATCTCGTAATAATGATCGACTAATTGGTCATCAAATAAAAATAAACTTTTTTACGCTTAGCAAATACCTGTGTAAAAAAGGACACCTAAAAGGAAAGGTGAGGAGATGATATCTCTTCACCTTTCCTTTTTTCCCTTGAATACTGAATCCTCGAACTCCTAACCTTAAATGTCCCGCTCTAACATGGTAACTTCTATTCAAAAAACGCCTCAATAACGCAAAAAAGATCTTTTTTTAGTAAAAATGAAAACAATGCACGATTTTTGTTTTAAGTTGTTAAACCTCTGTCAATCGACAGCTAAAAAATTACTATTATGAAACGTGTGCTTTTTTTTATAGTTGCAGTAGTACTTCTAGCCTCCTGCAACGAGGAAAAACATCAAAAAGAGTTATCTGTTCTGCAACACAGAATAGATAGTTTGGCTGGCCTGACACAGCAAAAACAGGATTCGGTTATTGAATTCATAGGTGCTTTCAACGACATCCAAAGAACTCTTGACTCGATCCAGCAGATTGAAAAGATGATTGCTGTTAAAGCTCATCAACCCGGCTCTGAACGCAATGTTACTACGAAAGAAAAAATAAATCAAGACATCATTGCCATTCATCAAATGTTGACTCGTAACAAGCAAACCATTGCAGCTTTGCAGGCTAAGCTCAAGAAGTCAAATGGAAGAACGGCTGAACTTGAACAGATGATTGAGATGCTTAATGGAAAAATTGCAGAAAAAGACGCCGAGCTAGTAACACTTAGAGAAGATCTTGCTAAACTGAACATCAAGGTCCAAGAACTAAGTACCAATGTTAAGGATCTTACAGCTGAAAACGAAGCTAAAGCTCTAGAATTAGAGGCTAAAGCAAATGAGTTAAACACTGCTTGGTTTGCGAAAGGAACAAAAAAAGAGCTACGCGATAACAATGTTATTACCAGAGAAGGTGGTTTCTTAGGAATCGGAAGAAGCACTAATGTATCGAAAGACTTCAACGCTGACTACTTTACCAGAGTTGATATACGAAGCTTAAAGTTTTTACCACTGAATGCAAGAAAAGCAAAAGTGGTAACCTCACACCCTAGTGATTCCTACCGAATTTCAGGTGATAGAAAAGCTGATACCCTGTTTATCACTAACTCAGCCAAGTTCTGGAGCGCCTCTAAATATCTAGTCATTCAAATTGATTAGTCTTCTGACTGCGTCTGCTGTTGTTAAAACATAATACAACGTAATAAAAGAGACCCCGATTCATGATGATATGAATCGGGGTCTTAACTTTTCAACCTAAAGACGGGCAATTAAAGATCAAATTATCTGTAATCAGATTATAACCTTCTTATTTTACATCAAAGTTATTTTCATTAACCAATTGCCCCTCCTTATTATAAAACTTCCAGATACCAGTTCTCTTCCCTGCTTTATAGGTTCCTTCATAATAAACCTTACCATTTTCATGATTTACAACAGAGAGCCCCTCTTCTAAGCCATCTTTATAGGTAGTTTGACTCCAAATCTTGCCATCTTCTCTATATACAGTCCAGGTACCATCTCTTTTCCCATGTAAGAGAGAACCTTCAAGACGTGTCTTACCATTTTGATATAAGACCTTCTCCTTTGTAAAGATAGTATCACGTCCTTCAACCTTAAAATACTTAACAAATGCGGGCTTATTGTCAGGATATCTTTTAACAACAAGTTCTTGTTCCCCAGAATTAGCACTTGGTTTACAAGAAAACAGAACCGCAAAAAAGATCAGTGAAGTGAGATAAAAGAGCTTAGTTTTCATCATTAGTCTATTAATTATAAAAGTCTGGTACTAATATTATCTATCAAACTGAAGACGTTTTCCTTTAATGGTATCGTTTATTTTTTGATTATTCCATACCGGATTTCCATTTACAAAGGTAGTAATTACCCTTGAAGTAAACTGTTGACCCTTTAGCGGAGACCAACGACACTTGTATAAGATATTCTCTTGAGCTACCACCCAAGGATCGACAGGGTTTACAACAACAATATCTGCGAAGTAGCCCTCTTTAATAAAACCCCGTTTAGAAATCTGGTAGATCTTGGCTGGGGTGTGAGCGGTCTTCTCAACGATCTTTTCCAGACCTATCTCACCACGATGGTAAAGCTCTAGCAAGGTAACCAATGCATGCTGTACCATAGGAGCTCCTGATGGTGCAGTGAGATAACCTTTACTTTTCTCTTCGAGTGTATGAGGGGCATGATCGGTAGCGATCACATCTATTACATCACTCTTCACTGCATTGAGAATTGCCTTTCTATCAGCCTCCTCTTTAACTGATGGGTTCCACTTTATTAGATTACCTCTTTCAGCATAATCTGATCTATTAAACCACAGATGATGAACACAAGCCTCAGCCGTAATTTGTTTCTTTTCTGAAATGACTTTATTTGAGAAGAGACTTAATTCATCGGCAGTGCTAATATGAAGGATATGAAGACGTGTGCCATGCTTCTTCGCCAGTGCTACTGCAAGTGATGAACTCTTATAACAAGCCTCTCTACTCCTAATATCGGGATGCAGCGAAACCGGGATATCCTCTCCATACTGTTCCTGCGCTTTCTTAACATTTGCTCTAATCGTGGACTCATCCTCACAATGAACCGCCACAAGCATTTTAGAACGACTAAAAATCCCTTCAAGTGTTTCAGGATTATCGACCAGCATATTGCCCGTTGAGGCTCCCATAAAGACCTTTACTCCACAAACCTTGGTCGCATCCGTTTTTAATATCTCCTCTAGATTATCATTTGAGGCTCCCATATAAAATGAGTAATTAGCTACTGAGACCTCCGAAGCCCTCTGATACTTCATCTCTAATAACTCCTGGGTCAAGGTCTGCGGAACGGTATTTGGCATCTCCATGAAAGAGGTAATACCACCGGCAACAGCCGCTATAGACTCACTTTCTATATCCGCTTTATGAGTTAACCCCGGCTCTCTAAAGTGCACCTGATCATCAATCATTCCGGGTAAAACCCACTTTCCACTACAATCTATGACCTCAAAATCGCATTTACCTGTGTAGGAGCCCACCTGACCTACCCACGTAATGAACTCCCCCTCAATGAGAACATCAAGATTCTTTATTGCTCCTTCATTAATTACAGAGGCATTGGATAAAAGATAGCCGAGCTTTTTCATATATGGATTTTTAGATTATTAGACTGAACAAAACCTTATAAACAATACTATTAAGCAAAACAAAAGCATCAATAAAAACATTGCGGTTTGAATTTCTGCTTAGTGAATAATTAATGCTTATAGCTTAAACCCTACAAAGTTAGCTAATGAATAACGATGACAGTAAAAAAGCGGATTTTAAAGTTTGTTAATAGTCCTGTAGGATGAGTTAAATAAAAAGAGAGGGGTGATAAGCCTATTTACTTACCACCCCTCTCATTAGCTCAATATCCTTAATTAAGAAGCCCTGCCCCTTGAGCCGGTTTAATTCTCTTAAACCTTAACTTAAGTACGCCAAAGATAGCCTCCTTGAAGATACCTTTACTCATCTTGCTTTGGCCTTGAGTTCGGTCTGTAAAGATGATCGGAACCTCCACGACATTAAATCCTAACCTCACGGAAGTATACTTCATCTCTATTTGAAATGCATAGCCAACAAACCAGATATTATTTAGATCAATGGTCTGTAGCACCTTTCTGGAGTAGCATTTAAATCCTGCTGTCGTATCTCTGATAGAAACACCCAAGACGGCACGCACGTAGGCTGAGGCATAATAACTCATTAAGACACGACCCATAGGCCAGTTAACAACATTTACACCCGTTATATATCGTGATCCAATAGCTACATCTGCTCCCTTTTCAGCAACAGCCTCCCTTAACCTGATCAGGTCTTCAGGATTATGAGAGAAATCGGCATCCATCTCAAAGATGAATTGATAATCATGAGCAAGAGCCCATTTAAAACCATGGATATAGGCCGTTCCCAGCCCAAGCTTCCCTTTTCTCTCTTCAATAAAGAGACGATCAGGGAACTCTTTCATTAGGTTTTTAACGATAGCCGCAGTGCCATCTGGTGAATTATCTTCAACAATCAAGACATGAAAAGGAACCGACAATGAAAACACCTTGCGGATGATCGCTTCTATGTTCTCCTTTTCATTGTAAGTCGGAATAATAACTATACTATCAGCCAAAGCAGTAAATTTTTAGCAAAAATACAAAATTGTAACAGATGTCATCTTAACCTCTCGGGTTTCTGCCATATTTGCTTTCTCTTTGAACAACAAACAGCCTAATAGTTTAAGATTGGCTCGAAGCATCGTTGATAGATTGCTTTGCGGCCTCGAACGATCTGGTTAGCTTATCATAGAGCAGAAGAGCAAAAGCTTTATCATTTGGAGCCTTAAAGAGGGTACTATGTTCACCAGGAACATTGATAACGTCAACCCCTCCTAGAGCAAACTCACTCCATCCGTAAGTCTTCGCTTCTTCAATATAGAATCCTTGCCTTTCTGCTCTGAAGAGACAAACCTGTACATCTGATGGCTTGAGCACATAGATGTTTCCTGCGCGAAGATTAGCAGCATGTACTCTCAAAGCATATTCGGGCAATTTATCACGATCGCCTTCCTCAAAGTCACGACGTTTGCTTTTACTTACCTTATAGATCTGATAGATCTTAGCAAAGTTCCGCCATTTGGTTTTAAACATAGAGAACTCCCCTTTGAAAAGGTCAGAGAAGAGTAGTCGAATATTAAAGAATACTTTATGATACAGCAGAACATACTTATTGATCATTCGCTGAGTCTTACTTAACATCAGTTCTGATGAGTAAGCAACGGTATCAAACATCCCAAGGAATAACACCGGGATCCCTTCGGCCTTTAATTGACGAGCTACCTCAAAAGCGATAAGTCCTCCAAGACTAAACCCAGCGAGAGCAAAAGGCCCTTCCGGTTGAACGGTCTTCATCTCGGTAATATAGAAGGCTGCAATATCTTCTATCGTAGTAAGAGGCTCCTCTTTCCCGTCGAGCCCTTTAGCCTGGATACCATAAACCGGCTGATCGGCGGGCATATGATCAACTAGGCTATTATAAAGCAGGATGTTTAAACCAGCTCCATGAATTAGGAAGAGAGGAGGTCTATTACCCGTTGTTCTGATAGGAACCAGAGCCCTCCAAAAGACATCGGTTCCTCCCTGATCGATCTTCTCAGCAAGACCTCTTATAGTTGGTAGATCAAAAAGGATGGCCAAAGGTAATCTTACCTTAAGCTTATGTTCGATTTTTGTCATCAGGCTAACGGCCAACAACGAATGACCACCTAAATCGAAAAAGTCATCCGTAACACCGAATGAGTCATAACCCAATAATTCCGACCAAATACCAAAAATCACCTGCTCTGTAGCTGAAGCCGGTAAGATAGTGTCCTTCTCTTTGGGCATGGTTGAAAGCTCAGGCAAAGGCAATGCCTTCCTATCCACTTTACCATTTAAAGTTAACGGAATATCTTGTAGCATCATAAACACAGAAGGAACCATATAGTCTGGCAGCCTCGAGGTAAGGAAGCCTTTTAAAACAAGCCTTCCCGGATCATCATGACCTCGTTTCAGGGTATAGTAAGCCACTAAACGAGGGGTTCCACCAATGTCATTTCTTAAAATAACCACCGCATGCTCAACGGTAGGATGCATGGCCAAAACCTCCTCTATCTCACCAGGCTCAATTCTGAACCCGCGAATCTTTATTTGAAAATCTGTCCTACCAAGATATTCAATCTCCCCTCTAACAGTACGCCTTACAAGGTCACCGGTCTTATAAAGCCTTGTATTACCTCCAGCAAACGGATCAGGTAAGAAACGTTCCTTCGTTAAATCTTCTCTACCTATATAACCTATCGATACCCCGTCACCCCCAATAAGCAACTCTCCAGGGACGCCTGCCGGTAAAGGATTTAAATAAGCATCTGTTATATATAAATAATTATTCGCTACAGGTTCTCCCAAAGGAACCACCCCGGTATTTTCTGCGGTTTCTGTGACCTTGGCAATAGATGACCAAACCGTGGTTTCAGTAGGCCCATACACATTATACATAGCTTGAACCCTCTTGGAAACCTCGTTTGCTAGATCACGAGTCAACGCCTCCCCACCGCAAAGCACTTTAAGATTCTTGTTCCCACTCCATCCGGCTGTCATCAGCATCTTCCAGGTAGTCGGAGTAGCTTGCATGAAAGATATTCGACGCTGACTAATCAACTCCATCAAACGAACAGCATCATGCTGCTCAGATGTTCCAACGAAATAGAGAGAAGCACCACAAATCAGAGGAAGGAAAAGCTCCAGTCCGGCGATATCAAATGAAACCGTAGTTACCGCCAATAGTTTATCTCTGGTAGTCATCCCCGGATTCTCCTTCATTGACCATAGGAAGTTTACAAAAGACTGTTGTAAAATACCCACTCCTTTAGGTCTTCCCGTCGAGCCTGAAGTAAAGATGATATAAGCCAGTTTATCGATAGAAGAGAGATCCTCAGCCTCACCTTGCTCTTCAGGCCATTCATCGACAGTCAGTATGGGGGTGCCTGCAGGTAATAACTCAGCCAAGTGATCTAATGTAATTACTAATTTTGCAGATGCATCTTCTAAAATCATAGCAATCCGTTCAGCAGGATAGACTGGATCTAAAGGAATATAGGCAGCTCCTGCGAACTGTACTGCTAATAAAGAGGCGGGTAATCGGTGGTCACGAGGCATAAACACCCCAACATAATCCCCTGGCTGAACCCCCTGCTTTACAAGCTTAAGAGAGAGCTTATCAACAAGACTACCTAACTCAGCATAAGTAATCATAACACCCTCACTCTCCACCGCTATTCGCTCAGGATGCTCCTTTACAGACTTTCTAAACAAATAGGGTAAGGTTACCAATGGATAATCTGACCGCTGTATACCAGATTGACGAGGATGTAATGGATCAGACTCCCTGAGCATCGGTAATTGCATTGCCTTTTCCGTATCTCCTACACAGATCTGCTCAGCTAAGAACTGATACGCAAAAGCCATTTGTCTAATGGTATCAGGAAGGAAAAGAGCTGTTGAATATTCGAAATCAAGCCAATATGACTGCCCACTCTCCCTAATGGTCAATGTTAAGTCATACTTTGAGCTATTCCCTTGCATGGGTATATATTGAGTTAAACACCCTTGGAAAGACAAAGACTCATCATGAGCATTAAGCATATTAAACATGACCTGAAAAAGTGGAGCAACGCTAGGATCAGGCTTCATCTTGAGGCCACTTATGATCTTATCAAAAGGAACAGATTGATGATCCAACGCATCAACCAAGATATCTTTAGTACGATTGATTAAGCCTCTAACATCTAATTGATCCTCCAAGGCAAAACGAAGAGGAAGATTGTTTATCATCACACCAGGAATCTCCTCACTCCCTTCAGCGACTCTGCCGGCAACTGGTACCCCAATTATAAAATCATCCTGCGAACTATATTTTTTTATCAATAGCGCAAAGACTGAAAGCAATAGCATGTTTGGCGTAACGCCTAAGTTTGCACACTGAGTACGAACCCCTTTACTGGCAAGACCACCAAGAGGCAAGGTAAGTGTTCCTCCTGTATAAGTTTGTCTTGAAGTTCTAGGAAAATCGTAAGAGAGGCCAAGAATAACCGAGGCACCCTTTAGTTGATCTAACCACCAACTAAGTTCAGATTTAAACTGGTCACCCTGCAAAAACCTTTGCTCCCAAGCAATATAGTCACCATATTGTAGCTCAGGCCAAGGGATAAGCGCATCAGGACTTTCAAGAAGAAGGTTATAGGTCTTGCTAAGTAAACGAATATAAAGGCCGATGCTCCGGTTATCAGCTATCAAATGATGGAAGTTCATTAGGAGCAACGTATTATCATCAGATCTTTTAATGATATGAAACTTAAATAGGGGGATTTCATCTATATTAAAGTGATGATTTAGCATCCTCTCTTTGGCGACTTGGATGAACTGGGTTTGTTCGGTCTCGTTTAATGTTCTGATATCATCAAATTGAGGCGAATACCAGAAATCTGAGACCACGGTCAACATAGGATTACCCCCCTCATCAGAGAGAGTATGCATTCTCAGGATCTCATGCCGGGCAATGAGTTGATTAAGCGATTTCTCGAAGACCTCAAGGTTAAAATCGCCTTGAACAGTAAAGGCCAAAGGAATATTAAACGCAGTTCCTACCTCTTCCGTCTTTTCCAAAAACCAAATCCTAATTTGAGAAGAAGATAATTTTAGCCTATCCAACTGTTCCGTTGGAACGATCTTCTCTGATTGAGTGAACTCCTTTTTCATTTCTTTTTTGCATAACGCAACCAACCCATCAACCGTAGGTGCCCCGAAAAAGTCCTTCAGGGATACCTCTGTCTTCAATGATTGCTCGATTTTTGTAATTAATTGAACTGCAAGCAAGGAGTGACCTCCTGCTGAAAAAAAGTTTTGTTGTCCGCTTTCTGGGGCATGACCAATCGTTTTTCGCCAGAGATCGACAACCTTAGTTTTAACGGAATCAGAATACAATGATTCATTATAACCCTCTAAATTATTTCTTTCCATAGGATCAGGAAGGCTCTTTTTATCGACCTTACCTGAAGGGGTTAGAGGAAAAGAATCCATGAGAATAAAGGCTTGGGGAACCATATAATCAGGAAGCTCTGCCTGAAGCTTTTTCCTTATTATTTCCTCAGTTGGAGCAGAGGAGGGAGTAATCCATGCGATTAGACGGTCTGCTCTGGAGCCCACAATTGCTCCCTGAATACCTCTAATATTCTGCAAAACAGCTTCCACCTCACCTGGCTCAACCCTAAAACCTCTAATCTTAACCTGCTCATCTTGCCGACCTAAGAAATGTAAATTTCCAGTCTTATCAAATCGAACAAGATCTCCTGTCCTATAATATCGTCCAACGGGTAAGAATTCGGGTGACACAAACTTCCGTTTATTAAGCTCTTCATTACCTAAGTATCCCCTACTTACCCCGCTCCCTCCAATTAACAATTCGCCCTTCACGCCAGGAAGGACAGGCCTTAACCATTCATCAACGACAAACACAGAATTACCAGGTACCGGACGACCGATTGAGAACGTCTCATCTTGCTTATTTAATGTAGCCCAAGTAGCCACTATGGTTGTCTCTGTTGGCCCATAGGTATTAATAATCTCGATTTCCTCTCCAAAGGCATTAAACCACTTCTTAACCAACGCACTTTGCACCGCTTCTCCGCCTAAAATAACCAACCGTATCATATTAGGCGGACGAATCCCAGCTTCCTCCATGCCAGTTATCAACAAATGGAAATAGGCCGTTGGGAGGTCTAAGACACTTATCCTATATCGTTGACACGCATTTATAAACCTCGCAGGAGTGCTAATCAACTCATCGTTTCTTATAAAAAGGGTACTTCCACTTAGCAGGCTTGTCCATATCTCTTCCTGAGAAGCATCAAAAGTGGGTGAAGCAAACTGCATGACTCGTTCACCATGACCCAACTGGTATCTCCGAATAGCCTGATTAATAAAACCGGAAAGGTTATCAACCGAAACGAGAACCCCTTTAGGCTTACCGGTAGTACCAGAAGTATAGATAATATAGGCCTCTCCATTGGGGTTATCATCAGGAAGGGATCGAATCGGCACAGCTTCTCTCCGAAGATCTTCCAGACGTACCTGTATCACATCATGTATTGCAAGATCTTTATGACTAGAGATAAGCAAATCAACCCCTGCATCAGCCAACATATACCTTACCCTTTCAGTTGGATAATCAAGGCCAATAGAGACAAAACAGCATCCAGCCTTCACCACAGAAAGCATAGCGATAACCGCATCGAGTGATTGTGGTATTTGGAGGCCTACTCTACTACCAACCTTTATTCTACCTAAGATTTGCTTAGCCAGATTATCGGTTTGATTATCTAGCTCGGAATAAGTCATGGCGAATTCA
>Ga0209066_10000417_pt1 | contig 63154 bp, 65 predicted proteins | sample All_14_2_FD_187198 | JGI IMG/M metagenome (GOLD analysis project Ga0209066, IMG submission 187198) | Freshwater microbial communities in response to fracking from Pennsylvania, USA - Allegheny Zone_MetaG_DW_15 (SPAdes) (version 2) ...
GGGTGGGGCGGCGGGACGAGATCTTGGGGCATGACAGGCTCGCTTTGCGCCCATAGTCCAAGGCCCTGCCCACGGGACAAGAGACGAAAAGGTAGAGGTGGGCTCTAGCGTGGAAAAACAGGCGTTCGGCGGTTTGGGGACGGGCCGACTCGTGGCCCCAATACCGGCCTCCGCGCTGCCGCGCTTTTGCCGCCGACCATCATGACGCCTGAAGACTTCCGCGCCCTGGCCTTGAGTTTTCCCCGCGCCCAGGAGCGACCCATGCTGGGCTCCCAGGAATTTCGGATCAAGGACAAGGTCTTCGCTACGCTCGGCTGGCCCGAGGCGGGGTGGGCGGTGATCAAGCTGACGCCGGCCGATCAGGTGCGTTTCTTGAAAGGGGGCGAGGGTTTGTCGCCCGAGCCGGGCGGTCGCGGCAAACGGGGCGTGACGCGCGTGCGCCTGGCCGCCGTCGATGCCGATCGGCTCACGCCGGTGCTCAAGGCGGCCTGGATCCAGGCGGGCGGGCCTATCGCCGATTACGCCTAAGGCTGCTTGGGCTTGGGGAAGCCTTCAGGCAGGTCGGTCTGCGCATAGAGCGTGGCGGGATCGGCGCCATCGCGGATCGCCATCTGGCGCAGGATGCCCGCCACCATCTTCGCGTTCAGCTTGGGCTTGTCCCACCGCGCCGCGCCGCCCAGGCGGATCGACTGGTCGGGGTAGCTGAGGAAGGTGAAGACCGCATCGACCACCTGCCGCATCAGAGCCTTCATTTCCGGATCGGAAATCCGCGAGGCTTCCAGAAAGGGCATCTCGCCCGCCGGACTGACGATCTTGACGTCGCTGAAATCGCCGGCCGGACTGATCACCTCGCGGCCGGCGTGCCAGTCCTCGAGGATCGAATTGCGAAAGCAGCTTTCGACCAGGGCCAGGGTCAGGCGCTGCAAGGCGCGGTGTTCATTCTGGTCGGCCCAGGGTGTCTCCGCCATCGGTCGTCCTTAAGCTTGGCGGTCTTAATCGCCGCAATAGGTCGCGTAATCGACGTCATCCATCAGGGCGCCTTCCGAGGACTCCCAGGCGTCGGCCGCCAGGAGCAGGGCCGCCTTGGCGCGCGCCACCCAATCGGCGTCCACGCTGGCCGCCGCGGCCAGGGTCCGCAGGTCATCAGGGCGTATGTCGTCGTCCATTCGGCGCCTCGGTCTTCGCGTCGTGGGCAGTATAGCGCGATTTGGCGATGGCGCGGGGCGGGGACGTGGCCTGGCGGCTACGGCTGGGCCCACGGAGGTTCACCGGATGACGGCGATCTCAGGCCCGTCGCGTCTGTGGATCCGCAAGATCGTCGGTCTCGCCGAGATCCTCGTCCTCGGACGCCCGTTCATCAGGATGCAGACACCAGCGGATCGGCGGCGAGCCGACCCCGGGCACCAGCTCGCCGGGCGTTTGCTGCGACCCCGCCAAATGCACCAACAGTTCGTTCATGCCGTTGGACATCGCCCAGTCCCAGCGCGGGTGGCCGCTGTCGGCATGGCGGCTGATATCGGCGACGGGTTCGAGATGGAGGATGGTGCGACCCCCGTCGAGGTCGCGGCGCGAGAAGGCGAACACGCCGCCGCCGCGCACGAACCGGCCGTCGTGGTGATAGAGGCTCATGAAGGCCACGCCATAGAGTTCGACGTCGTCGGTCATCGCGCGTCTCGCCTGTTGAGCCTGCGAAAAGAAGTGGAACATAGTAAGAACACGCAAGCGGTCCGGAGTCGAATCTTCAGATCCATGAGCCTTGCGGATTCGGTCGCCGCCCGCCAGCGCTTCGCCAGAGGTTCTCGCCAGGCGCTTTCGCGCCCGGCTTCACCCGCACCGGAGAGCGGCCGGCGGTCACGCTCTGTCCCGCGGCTTTCGCCGCTCCCTCGGGCGCGACGCCTGACGGGCAGGCTTTGGCCTGCCGCCGGCCGCTCGACGCCGCTTCCCGCCACGCGCATGCGCGGGCTCCTCGCAGTCTTCATTTTGCGGAGAGCGATCACGAGATGATCGCGTGGCTTGGGGCTCCGCCCCAGGCGCACTTCGGATCGGCTTCAGCCCAGCTTCCGGTCCGCAGACGCCAACGGGTCTATCGGCCCGACAATCGCCCTTGCGCGGACCTGGGAACCATTCATCAACGCCCGCGAGTTCTTGACTCGAATGCAACCGAAGAACATGGTTGTCTTAACCGTTGGACTCGGGGGTTTCCGTGCGGCTTTTTCAAATCCTACTCGTTGTCTTCGCGCTCGGCGCGGGTCTCTTCGGCAGGGCGCCGGAGGCGAAGGCCTGGGGCGAATACGGACACCTGACCGTCTGCGACCTTGCCTACCGAAACCTCACGGACAAGGCGCGCGAGGAGCTCAACAAGCTGTTGGCCGGGCCCGACGGGAGGGGCGTCACCGTGAGCCGCGGCGATGTGGACCTGCGAAGCTACACGTCGTTCAACGTCGGTTGCCTAGAAGAGGACGAGCGTCCTCGGCGCCATCCCAAGGACCATTTCCTCAATCTTGATCGCGGCACGGCCGTCATCGCGTCGTCGGACTGCCCCGGGGGAAACAAGTGCATCCTGGCCGGCATCGACCGTGACCTGGCCATGCTCAAGGACGGGGCCAAGCCGAGGCAGGATCGCGTGCTGGCCCTGATGGCGATCGGCCACTGGGTCGGCGATATTCACCAGCCGCTTCACGTATCGTTCGCCGACGACGCCGGCGGCAATGGCGTGGCCGCCCGGCTCAGCGGAAAGTGTGGGACCTCCCGCTACCGCGTCTCCAACCTTCACGGTGTCTGGGACAACTGCCTGCTGGAGGCCGGCCTATTCGAACGGGTGCGCAAGCGCGCCGACTACAAACCGACCTGGGGCGAGCGCACCATCACCTATCGCGCCGTCGACACCTTGATGGCCAACACGACGGCCACCGAGGAGAAGGAACTGGTCAAGGGCGCGCCCGTCGATTGGGCCAACGAGTCCTTGGCCATCACTCGCCAGCCCGGGGTGCTCTACTGCACGATCATGGCGGGCCTATGCCGGTACTCCGCCGATCAGGCCGTGCTTCCCGAGGGCGGCCAGCCTCGCAAGCAGGCCCTGAGCCAAGACTACCTGGCGACCTACGAACGGGTTGCCGAAGGGCGGGTTCGTCTCGCCGGGTTCCGGCTGGCCCACCTGCTCAATGCCGCGCTGGACCCGGCCTACACCGGACCCACGGCGAACCGCGGGCAACGCGTCTAGGGCAAGCTCGAGAGCGAAGTCGACGCTGGCCGTTGCTCCGGGGGCTATTGAAGCCGTTCCCCGAGATCGGCGTCGTGACTGTAATTGGAAGGTCCTGTGAAACGAGGACCTCTCATGGCCCTGCAAGATATCTTGGCCGCCTATCTCGACGCCGCCCGCACCGCCGTTCGCGGTCTCCATCCGCTTGTTGATCCCCGCTTCCATCTGAGCAGCGTCATCTGGGCGCTAACGGAAATCCGCGCCAAAGTGGTGGTCACCCGCCAGATCGGCCAGGCCCTGGCGGGCGTCGAGCAAGCCCTCGCTGCGCTCGCCGCCAGGCTCAATAGCTGGGGCGCGATCATCGACGGATTGGAGCCCGACAAGATCCGCCTGAACAAGCGGCTCGATGCGTTGACGCGGGCCCTACGAAATGCCGATCCCGATCCGACCACGGCCCACATCTTCAATCTCTGAGGCGCTCGCCGGGGGAGTCCTTGAGCGCGCCCGCTGCCGCGGGCGTGTGGCTTGGGGCTCCGCCCCTGGCGCACTTCGGATCGGCTTCCGCCCAGCTTCGGTCGCTACGGGCAAGATCGGACAGCGGGTCAGCAACGCCCTGCAGCCGGGTCCCCGCGAAGCCGCCCCTCCGTTTGCACCCCCGGTCTCGCCGACGGGCAGGGGTTCAGGCGCGCTTTGCGCCTGCACCCCTGTCCCAAGGAGGCAGACATGACCCAAGTCCAAGACACCGCACACGCCCCGGCCATGAAGGCCGGGCGCGTTCCGGTCCAACCCGGCGAAGTGCGTGACATCGCCCTCAACAAGCTGAAGGCCTCGCCGCGCAACGCGCGGCGCGTCGGCCATTCGGCCGAGGACATCGAAGCCCGCGCGGCCAGCATCCGGTTCAAGGGGCTGCTCCAGCCCCTGGTGGTCGAGCCCGAGGTCAAGGAAGGCGGCCAGGAAAGCGGCTACTACCTCGTCACCATCGGCGAAGGTCGCCGTCAGGCCCTCAAGCTCCTGGCCAAGCGCAAGCTGCTCAGCAAGACCGAACCGGTGCGCTGCGTGGTCGATACGACCAACGACCCGGCCGAGATTTCTTTGGACGAGAACATTTCGCGTCGGGACATGCACCCGGCCGATCAGTTCGAGGCCTTCAAGGACCTCGCCGACCGCAAGGGTTATGGCGTCGAGGAAATCGCGGCCCGGTCCGGCGTCTCGCCGCAGATCGTCCGCCAGCGCTTGCGGCTGGGGGCGGTGGCCCCGGCGCTGCTGGACCTCTATCGCGAGGAGGCCCTGACCCTCGACCAAGTCACGGCCTTCGCGGTCAATCCCGACCCCGCGCGCCAGATGCAGGTCTATGCGCAACTGTCGCAGCAGAACCGGCAGCCCTATGCGATCCGTCGCGCCATGACCGACATGAAGGTCGCGGCCGATGACCGCCGGGTGCTGTTCGTGGGTCTGGACGCCTATGTCGAGGCGGGCGGGCCGGTCCTTCGGGACCTCTTCACGGAGGATCGCGGCGGTTGGGTCGAGGACGTGGTCTTGCTCGACCGCCTCGTCCTCGAAAAGCTCGAAGCCATTGCCGTCAACGTCCGCGACGACGAGGGCTGGAAGTGGTCGGCGGCGTTCCTCGATACTCCGACCGGTCACGGCTGCTCGCGCGTCTGGGAGCGGGTGCTGCCGCGTTCGGTCGAGGACGGCGAGGCCATCGCCGCCCTACAGGCCGAGGAAGCCGCCTTGACCGATCAGTGGGCCGATGTCGAGCCGCCGCCGCCCGAGGTCACCGCGCGCTTTGAGGCGATCCAGGACGCCCTGGACGCCTATGGCGAGGACTACGGCTTTGACCCCGCCGAAAAGGCCCGTGCCGGGGTGTTCGTCGTGCTTGGCGCCTATGGCCAAGCCCGCATCGATCGCGGGTTTGTCCGGCCCGAGGATGAGCCCGCGCCCGAACCGGAGGTCGATGACGACGAGGACCAGGGGGTCTTGGACGGCGAGGATGACGCGGCCGGGGCGGACGCCTTGGGCGCCGAAGCCGGGGAGGGCGACGAGGACGAGGCGGCCGAGGAGCCGGTTGGCGATCCGGGCGCGCCGTTGTCGGCCCGTCTGGTCGCCGACCTCACCGCCTACAAGACCGCCGCCTTGCGCGACGCCTTGGCGGGCGATCCCGACCTTGCCCTGGTCGCCTTGGCCCACGCCCTCGCCTTGCGGGTGTTCGGCGTCGGCGGCTTTGCCACTTGCCTCGACATCCGCATGGGCTCTCACGTCCTGTCGGGCGAAGCCGATGGCATCGAGGACAGCGTCGCGGGGCTGGCCAATGCCGAGCGCCATGCGGCTTGGGCGCGGCAGATTCCCGACCGCGCCGAGGCGATGTGGGACTTCATCGTCGGCCTGGACGGCGACAGCCGCGCGGCGCTGCTGGCCCACTGCGTGAGCCTGTCGCTCAACGCCGTGCGCGGGTTCGAACGCCGTCCCCTGGCCTTGGCCCACGCCGAGACCCTGGCCACGGCGCTTGATCTGGACATGACCGCCTATTGGAAGCCGACCGCCGCGCGCTATCTCGACCGCGTGACCAAGGCCCATGTCCTGGCCGCCGTGACCGAGGGCGTGTCGGCCGAGGCTGCGGGCCGGATCGCGGGCTTGAAGAAGCCCGACATGGTCGCCGCCGCCGAACCGCTGTTGGCCGGGACGGGCTGGCTTCCGGCCTTGCTGCGCACGGTCAAGCCGGACCACGGGCAAGCCGAAGCCGACCCGGCCGATCCGGCGGCCGCGTTGGACCCGGCGGACCCCGGCGCGCCCGTGGAAGTCCTGGCCTTGGACGTGGGCCTCGAGCCGGTCCAGGGCGACGGGGCGGCGGCCGAAGTGGCCGAAGCCGAGGCGATCGAGAGCGTCGAGGCCCACGCGGTCGCGGCGCAATAGGCGAGGGCGGGGCGGTCCAGGACCGCCCCGCCTTTTCCATGATGTTCAAAGCCGGGGCGGCCGATCCTTTGGGATCGGCCGCCTTTTTGTGCGTAGACGGGCGGCGCGCGGGCGCACCGGGCGAATAAGGTCTCGTGCGCCAACCGGCCAGGTTCCAATCGGTTTTTGGCGTGTGACGATCTTCCCGTGGCGGCGGAGGCTTTGGTCGTCAATTAGGTCTGATGGATCACCCGAGCGGTGACCAACATTCTCAAATTAGGCGCGATGTGATCGGTTTGCGCGGGCGGTGATGGTGTCGCGCGAACGGGTCGTTACCCATTGGGCGATCACAGGCGGCGGCGCCATCTGGCGGCTCTTCCGCAATTGAGGCGGGGTCGGCCTGAAAAGCCTGAAGGCGCGCCCGCTGGTCGGCGAACCCTTGGGCTTGGCCGCCTTCTCCGTCTGTCTACTTCCAGATCCCGCGACGCGCTTGCTTGGCTTCGGCTTCGGCGGCTGCATAGGCGCCCTTGCTGTAGCGCCGGTATTCCGTGGCCAGGCCCGAGCGGATCAGGGCGGCGTTGATGTCGGGCGTGGCATCCGACCAGCAGCGGGCGACGCTGCGGCCGTAGCGGTCGTGATCGAACACCCGGCAGCCGACGCGGCCTCGCGTCAGACTTACCAGCAAGTCCCGGGCCTCGTAGGCCAGCGGCTCGGCCGGTGTCTTGCCACGCTTCACCTCCGGCGCATCGACCCCGAACAGCCGGATGCGATCGGCTCCACAGCGCAAGGTGTCGCCGTCATGGACGGTGGGCGCGGTGCAAGCGATCAGTCCGGCAGCGAGGGCGGCGAGGGCGGTCATGCCGCTGCTATAAGCTGTGTCGTCTTCGCCGCCAGCCCTCGCGCCGCGCCCGCCCCGCCGGATCGGCGGGGCGGGTTGGCCGCTTAAGTCCGCCTTGGGACCATTGCCGCGCGACCAGACCGGCTGTGGACGCCGTCGAGGACAACCAGGGCGGCGTTGATCGCGGCGGGGAGCGACGGGCCGGTCCGCTTGATCGGCAGACGGTCGGTCTTGGCCCCGCCGGCCGTCTTCCAGGCCGCGCCCAGCTCCGCCTCGTCCGCGAACATCCGGAAATCAGCTCCTCTTGTCACCGGCCTTGTCGGCCACCGGCGGACCGGCCTACTTTGAGGTCGATGGACAGGGAGCGGACGTCGCCCCCGAAGCGCTGTCAGATTGGACGATGAAAGCGCCGATGGCGCCATCTTGGCCTCTCCAGGAGATCTTTGCCGGGCTCGTCGACCGCGTCCTCTTCTGGCCTGATCTGACCGGGAGCCGGTCCGCCGCCGCAACCTCACAGCCTGCCTTTCTTCCCCTGGGGCGCACGGCGCGCCTTGGCCCCATTCCTCGCGAGACAAGAAACTTAGGCTCTTCGGTCCTTCGCCAAGGCTTCGGGAGCGCGCCCCCAAGACCTTTTTGGGGGCCGGGCGCGCTCTGCGGGGCGGACGTCGGCCCCGGTCCATCGATCGCCATCGAGGCCGCGATCGGCGCGGCCCGGTTCAGATCGGAGAGACCAAAATGGCTACCATCGGCACCTTCACCGCCAATGCTGACAACTCGTTCTCGGGCGCCATCCACACCCTGTCCATCAACCTCAAGGCGGTCCAGTTCCGCCCGGTCACCGACAAGGCCGGCGACAAGAGCCCCGATTTCCGGGTGTTCGCCGGCAAGGCGGAGCTGGGCGCGGCCTGGAAAAAGACCAGCAAGGACAAAAACGACTATCTGTCGGTCAAGCTGGACGACCCGTCGTTCCCCGCCGCGATCAACGCCGCCCTGGTCGTCATCGACGGCGTCCACAGCCTGGTCTGGTCACGCAGCAACGGTCCCAGGGAAGACTAGAGTGGACAGCCCGCTCCGCCGATCCGGCGGGGCGGGCGCGGCGCGCGAGCTGGATTTCGAGGTGATCGGCGGCGCCGCGTTCAGACGCGGACCCGCCGTTTCCACGCCACAGCCTGTCTTTCTACGACGGACCCTTCGGGCGTCTTGAGCCGGGTGAAACCTCGGCTCAGAACGGTTCGGCGGGACCCGCGAGGACGCTTCCACCGCCCGCCAAAGCGTCCGCTTCGCATCCCGCGCGCCGCCGGTCGCCTCCTCCCCCCAGGCGCTCGGCGACGGCGGCGGCCCGATCTTTCCCCGGCGCTCCCCCCCGCCGTGATCGGGCCGCCGCCGATGGGCGGCGCCGCTCGGCGGGTTCACTCGAAAGGACCACCGACATGAGCACGATTGGCCACTTCCGCCGCGAGGGCGAGGGGTTCACCGGCCGCCTCGCCACGCTTCACCTGGACGTCACGCTGCGGCTCGCGCCGGCCGAGAAGTTCTCGGCCAAGGCGCCGGACTTCATCGCCCTGGTCGGGGATACCGAATGCGGCGCGGCCTGGCGGGTCAGCGACGCCAACGGTGCGGTCCTGAGCCTGAAGCTCGATGACCCGACCTGGCCTGAGCCGATCAGCGGCCGGATCATGGCCGCCGAGGATGGTGTCCTGCCGCTGGTCTGGATCCGCAGGACCGATCCGCCCCCGACTGCGTCTCCAGCGCCGCCACCGTCCAGCTAGGAGGCCTGGGCTTAAGGGTCCTCCTCAACCTCTCTGGGATCCTCGTAGAGTTCATCCAGGGAGGTTTCCAGCCACGTCTCCATGGAGGCCGCGCGACGATCCAGGAACTCCTGCAGGTGCTCGCCCATCTTGCGCAGGCCCAGCAGGATCTGGGCGGCCGGTATCACGTGAAGCCGGTCGCCCAAGGTGCGCCACAACTCCAGGAAGCCGATCCATCCCGTCATCAAGATCTTGCTGCGCAGGGTGATCAGGGCGATGCGGGGATTGCCGTACATGACCGCCAGCACGATGCCGATCGCGTCGCTGCGCGTCGCCTTCGCAAACCGTCGGATCTTCCACAGGTCAAAGTCACCCTTGCCCTTTTCGAAGTCCTGATAGGTCCTCAAAGCGACGCCCATCTTCAGGGAGACCTCCAGCGAGGTCATGCGCCGTTCCGTCTTCACCAGCTTTAAAGTGCGGGAAAGCAGGCGGGCTTGGCGCGCGAGCGGCGCAGACGGCGAGCCGAGCATGCAACGCTCCGGACTAAACAACTTCTGGAAGATCACCGCAGACGCATCGCAGGTGCAACCCAAGAAAGTAATTGGACGCCGGATTGACCGCTGAGGGAATGGTTTCTCGCCTCTGGGTGGACCTCACGGGTCGTGGGATCTGAAGTCTGCGCCCAAACCGGCGGTGTTTCGCGCCACGGCCGGCAGCCATCTGACACCGCCGCGCCGCTTGGCCGCGCGGCGACTCGTCTGGACCCGATCCGCTTCAATATCACGGGCCGTTTTGCGGCCTCGGGCTCGACGCTCGTGGCGACCCCGCCCAGCATGGCAGGCCCCCCTGGAGCCTGGCCTGGTGCGCGACCGCGACCCCTTCGATCGAACCCTTGAGACCCTGCGCCGCCGCCTGGCGCAGGCGGGGCCGATGCAGGGCGCCCCTCTGCCGATCAGCGGCCTGGCCGACGAACTCGGCGTCAGTCCCACCCCCGTGCGCGAGGTGCTGGCGCTGTTGGCCGGCGAGGACCTGGTCGTCAGAACCCCGCACGGATACGCCGCGCGCCTGCACGATCCGGCCCGCCTTGCCGAGCTCTACGACCTGGCCAACGTCCTGACGACGGCGGCGGCCCAGTCCCAGGGCATGGAGCTCGCCGCTTTCGACGTCGCTGATCCGCTGACGGCCGCGCAGGCCGCGCCCAATCGGGCCCTGGTTCGGGCCTGCGCCCGCGTCCAGGCGCAGCTGGCGCCGCTCGTCCTGGCCGAAGCACAACTCTTTGGCCAGGACGAGCCGGGCGGCACCGCGGTGGCCTGGAAAGCTGGCAAGGCCCCTCTGACGCGCGCTGTGCGGCGCCATTTCTCACGGCGGGCGGCCCAGAGCGGCCGCATCCTCGCCGTCGCTCTGGGGCTGATCAAATCTCCCCGAATATAGATTTGAATATAGCCATCGCCGGTCGCGTCATGGAGGGGCTGCAACAGGCAGCGCTCTGAAAGGAAACGACCATGACCAAGATCCATCGCACCGGCCGCCTCGTCCGCGTGGGTGACGCCCATCGCCTGACCCAGGGCTCGATCGTCGGCCGACCCGAAGACTTCCTGCCGGGCCGGCAGACCCCGGCCTGACAGCGCCGGTCTCCGGCGGCGCGGCCGCCGGTCGGTCCGATCTGATCGATTGTCGGCCGCGCCGTCACCTCGCCAACGCGCGCCGCGTGACGCGGCGCCTGAACCGAAAGCAAGCCGATGTCATCTTCGTTTCGCCTGATCCGCCTGGGAGAGGCCCATCGCCTGACCCAGAGCGGCATCGTGGGCTCGCCGGAAGACTTCCTGCCGGGCCGCCACATGCCCGCCTAGGCAAGCCGGGACGGCGGCGAGGGCCGCGTTCAAATATAGGTTTGAATATAGGTCCACGCCCCCGCCTCCTTAACCCGCCGCGCTCTCGCGGCTTGGGAAAGGAGACCGACGTGCCCCCATCATTTCGCCTGATCCGCCTGGGCGACGCCCATCGTCTGACCCGGGGTTCCTTGCTGGGCCTGCTGCTCGAAGACATCACCACGGCGCGATATAGCCCAACCTAGCGGGCCCACCGTCCAAGGCCCCCGCGCGCGCCGCAGCGTCATCAATCAGGGATCATTTCTGGAGCGAAGCCATGAACCTTTGGCTGGCCGACGGCGTGCGTGGGGTGATGATCGGCGAGGACGCGGTCTTTCTCGACGTGACGTCCAACGCCTACTTCTGCCTGCCGGCGATCGCCGCCGTTCTGAGGATCGACGGTCAGGCTTTGACGGTTTGCGCCGATCCCCTGGCCGAAGACCTGCTCGCCGCGGGGCTGGCCAGCCGAACGCCGCCGGTCCAGCCGTCCCTGTCGATCGCGCCGCCGCGGCGCACCGCGCGCGCCGTCCTTGATACCCTGCCGGCCGCTCAGCGCCAGCGGCCGGCCTCGCGTCACTGGCGCGCCGCGATCGCGGCGGGGGTTCAAAACGCGCGTGACGCGCGGCGCGCCTTCGCCGATCGATTGCCGGTCCCGCGCGCTGAGCGCGCGGGACCCGTCGGCGCCGGCTTGCTCGCCGATCTCGACGCTTTCAGGAGGCTGTCGCCATGGCTGCCCTTCGACGGGGTTTGCCTCTATCGCAGCGGCCTCCTGCGACGATACCTGGTCGCCCTCGGCCATCAGGTCGACTGGGTGTTCGGGGTCCGCACCTGGCCGTTCGCCGCCCATTGCTGGCTGCAGGTCGACGACCTGGCGCTGGACGACGAGGCCGAGCGCCTGATCGCCTACCACCCCATCATGGTGCGCTAGCCATGGGCTATGTCGTCCTGACCTGTCCGCCCGGCCAAGCCTGCGAGAGCCTCGACGCCATGGTCGCCGACCTACGGGCGACGGGGACCTGGATGCTGGCCCATCGGTCTTTCCGCCTGGCGGTCTTCACCGACAGCCAGGTCCCGCCCGGGGTGGAAGCGCTTGTGGACTCGAGCGGCGTCGCCGGCGTGCTGATCGGCCGGGCCTTCGACCGGGCCGCCACGACGGCGACGCACGTCGCGCCGGCCTGGCTGGGCGGGCTCGCCGACCTCGATCCCCTGAACGCCTGCGCGCGCCTGGTCGCGGAGAGTTGGGGCGCCTATGTCGCCGTCTTCATCGGCCAGCCTCACGCCGGACCCACTGTCCTGCGCGATCCCTCGGGAGGGCTGGAGGTGCTGGCGTGGCCTCGCGAAGGCGTCACCATCGTCGGCTCGCGCGCGATCGAAGGGCGGGCGGGGCCGGTCGGCCTGGCCATCGACTGGGATCAGGTGACACGGATCCTCGACGATCCGATCAGCGCCGCGCTCGGCGCGCCGCCGCTCAAAGGTTTGTCGCATCTTGAGCCCGGCAGCGTCCTGCACGGGCCGGGCCTGGGCGACAAGACCATCCTGTGGAGTCCCGCCGCGGTGGTCCGCGCCGCCAAGGGTCGAGCCTGGCCTGACCGGGCGGCCCTGCGGCGAACCGTCGACGCCTGCATCCGCGCGCTGGCCGACGGCGAGGCGACAATCCTGAGCGAAATCTCGGGCGGTCTCGACTCGGCGATTGTCGCGACCAGCCTGGCGGGCGGCGGGCTGGGTCCCCACGCCGCGATTAACTTCTTTTCCGACGCGCCTGAGGCCGACGAGCGCCGCTACGCCCAGGCCGTCGCCGACCAGATCGGCGTTCCACTGCGCACGGTGCGCCGCCGACCGTTCGCCTTGAGCGAGGCAGGCCTTGCCGCCAGCGGCCGGGCCGCGCGACCCAACTTCAACGCCCTCGATCCCGACTATGACGCCGGCCTGGTCGCCGCCCTGGAAGCCAGCGACGCCAAGGTGCTGTTCACCGGCCACGGCGGGGACACCGTCTTTTACCAGGTGGCCGCCAGCGCCCTGGCGGCCGACCTGCTGCGCGGCGCGCCCTGCGAGGGCTCGCGCCTGCGCAGACTTGAGGAGGTGGCGCGCAGGACACGGCGGTCGGTGTGGAGCCTGGCGCTTGAGGCCCTGACCTTGCGGCCGTCGCGGCTGTCCTCTGACGGCCAGCTCCTGCGGATAGAGGCGTCACGTCGGCGGCTGTCGGGCCCATCCCATGCCTGGCTCACCGACCTGTCCGGGGTGTCGCCGGCCAAGCGCCAGCAGATCACGGCCCTGGCGTCCAACCTCAACGTCAACGGCGCGACGGGTCGTGGGGAGCGTGCGCGCCTCGTCCATCCGCTGCTCGCCCAACCGATCGTCGAGCTCTGCCTGGCCATCCCGGCGCCCGTCCTTAGCGCCGGTGAGCGCGAGCGAAGCTTTGCCCGGGAGGCCTTTGCCGAGCGCCTGCCGCGCAGGATCGTCGAGCGGCGGTCCAAGGGCGATATCAGCGTCTTCCTGGGCCGTAGCCTGGCCGCCAGCGCCGACTTCCTGCGGGGCTTTCTGCTGGAAGGGCGCCTTGCGGCGCGCGGACTGATCGACCCGGCCGAGCTGGCGGGCGCCCTTGAGCCCGAGGCCCTGGTCTGGAAAGACGCCTCCAAGGAGATCCTCGCCGCGGCGACCTTGGAGGCGTGGGTCCGTCACTGGGAGGACAGGATCGCCGCGGGGGCCGAAGATCCGGCGACCGCCAGGTCCGGGGGCGAAACCGGGCCGAGCGCGTCGGCCAGGAAGGCGAAGGCGCGTTGATGCAGGTCGCGGATGTTGGCGGGATTGAGCACCATGTGGTTCTCCCCCCGATAGTAGAGGAGTTGGGCGTCCTTGCCTTGCCGCGCCAGGCTCAGGAACATGGCCGTCACCTGGGTGCTGTCGAAGTCCATGTCGCCATAGGCGATCAGGACGGGCGCGGTGATCTTGTCGGCGTTCAGGAGCGGGCTATTGCGGACGTAGCGATCCAGCGCCGTCCAGGGCGGCCCGCCCATCCGGCCCTGTCCGCCTTCGGCCCAGCCTTGCATGTTGGTCAGCGACATGCCGACTTCCGGGACCGCCAGGCTGATCGGGCGCAGGCTGCTGTGGAAGGTGACAAGGTCGCTCACCGGCGCCGTTGCGACCAGCGCCTTGAAGCGCGGTGACTGGGCGCCCGCCATCAAGGTGCTCCAGCCGCCGAAGCTCTGTCCCCAAAGCGCCACGCGCCTGTCCGAGACGCCGGGATGCTGCGCGTGGGCGGCGTCGACGATGCGCAGGATGGCGTCCGCGAGACCCAGGCCCGGTTCCTGGTCAGGCCCGAGCGGCAGGCTCGGCGCGATGACCGCATAGCCTTGGGCGACCATGAGCTGCACGTTGGTCAAGGGAAAGACCGTTCCCGGCTCAAACTGCGGCGGCGGGCGGTCGTAGCGGTCGCCGGTATAGGGCGCGACGATCACCGGCCGGTCATCGCCGGCCCTATGCCCTGGCGGCAAGTAGAGCCAGCTGGTCAGGGCCTCGCCGTGACGGCCTTGGTGTTTGATCGGTACGGGGCGGCTGAATTGCACGTCGGCGAGCGGGTTGTTGATCGTCAGCAGCGGCTGGCGCCGGCCGGGGGAGCGATAGAGCATCAGGGTGCGAACCCCCTGCCTGTCCCTGACAATGGCCGCCACGTCTCCGTTCGCGGAAACCGCCCGCACGTCCGCGTCTTCGGGGGGCGCCGCGGCGCGGCCTTCGGCGCCGTTTGTGCCGACGAGCCGCCCACGCCCCCTGTCATTGGCCAAAAGCAGATTGACCGGTTGCCCGGGGAGAATCCGCAGCGACTGCCAGGGGATCGCCGGCGGGGCGAGGACCCGCGGCTCGCCCCGCGGTGGGAGTCGCACCAGTCCGGACGACGTGCTGATCAGCAGACCCTCGGCGTCCGCCGCCGAGGCCCGGCCGAGCGGCGCGGCGAACCTGGCGGTCAGCTTGACCGCGCCCTTCGCCGTCAGCCGCCACCAGTCGGAGCGAGCGTCGCCCTCCGACCTGGCCAGGACGACAGGGTCGGGGCCAAGCCAGGCCACCTGGCCAGTCGGCGTCCAGGTGTTGCCGCCAGGCACGAGGGCGACGCGCAGTTCGGCGGCGAGCACGGCCGCCGCGCCGGTGGCGTCCAGACGCCAGTACCGATAGGGGGCGTCGAACGCCGGCTCGTCCCGCGCCGCCGCCACCACCCCCTGGCTGTCGGGCGACCAGGCCCAGCTGTTAGGCGCCAGGTCACAGCGCGGGCAGGGGCGGACGGTCTTTCCGGTCTCGAGATCGACAACAACGAGCCGGCGGCGGCGAGGCGGAGAGGACAGGCGGATGACCCCGCCGTCGGCCGCCGCCGTCAGCTCGGCCTCCTGCGCCAAGGCGACCGAGCGGCCGTCCGGCGACAGCAGCATGTCAACGAAACCGCCACGGGCGAGCACGCGGGACTGGCCCGTGCGGTCATCGAACACCGCCAGGCCGTAGTCGGCCGGGCCAGGATTGAGACCGGCGTAGCGCCCGCTGCCGAGCGTGACGCCGGAATAATCGCCACGGCCATTGGCCGCCCAGGCCTCTTGCGTGCGCGCCTGGGTCTGCCATCCCGTGCCCAGCAGGATCGATGGCGCATCGGGCGCTCGGGTGATCACGACGACCTGATGGTCGTCCCGCCAGCGCGCCTGGGCGGCCCAGACCTCCGGATCGGCGGTCAGGCCCGACCAGGTCACCGCCCCGGTCGCCAGGCTCGCCACGCCCATCTCGCGGCGGTGGTCCTTGAGCCGAAAGACCAGCACTTTCGTCCCGTCCGGGGAGAAGGCGCCGAACGTGTCGCCGGCCTTGGCCTCTTGCGTCAGAAAGGCCCGCGGCGTCCCGCCAGCGCGCAGATCGGCCAGGTAGAGCCGGCTGGCGCTTTGGTGATCGAGGAACTCATGGTCGAAGTTGGGCGCGTCGGCGTAGCGCCCATATTGCTCGGCGATCAGCCAACGGCCGTCGGGGGAGAAGGCGACTCTCCCGAAGTCCTGGAGCGACAGCTGGTCGTCGAGGGTGAATGGCCTGGGCGCGGCCTGCGCCGAAGCGGTCAGGGCGCAGGCGAGCGCAAGCCCTGCGAAAAGTCGCATGACGTTGTCCTTGTTCCGAAAAGGGGAGGGCTGAGCCGCCTACCAGGCCTTGGTCAGTTGTAGCGCGACGAGCCGGCCGGTGGGCTCATAGTTGGCCGCGTCGAAGCCGACCCCCTGAGGCGAGTCGTAGAACGGCGGGTCGCGGTCGAAGAGGTTCTGCACGGTCAGCGAAAGGTTCACGCCGCGCAGCGGCCCGTCCTTGGCCGGCGCGGCGTATTGCAGTTGCAGGTCCACGGTCGTCTGACTCGGGAGCCGACGTCCGGCGCTGGTATGGAGATCGCCGGTGTGGTTGAGCGACAGGCTGCTGGTCACGGGACCATGGGTCCAGGCGGCCGAGACGCGGGCGCGAAGATCGGCCGGGTTCTCCGCGATCCCGACCAGTTCGGTCTTCTGCGCCGCCGTGGTGATCTTGCGCGAATAGGACATCAGCCACGACAGATTGCCGTCCAGCACCACCGGATCGCCCCGCACCGACAGTCTGTAGCGGCCTGAGACATCCAGCCCCCGCACCTCGAAGGCGCCGGCGTTGACATAGCGCGCGTCGGCGATCGCCCGGTAGGCCTGGGGCGGGTACGACGCCGCGGCGCCGGAACTGGCGTACCGCAGGTAGGATTGCACGAGCGCCAGGTCCGAGGCGCTGGAGACCGGATTGACGAACTGGCGGAACGGAGCCAGGTCCGAGGCCGTCAGGACCGTCGAGAGGTTGTTGATCGCCGGCTGTCCGATTCGGTTTTCGAACTTGGTGTCGAAGAGCGTGGCGCTGAGCCTGACCGGCCCATGGGCCGGCGCATAGTCCAGGCTTGTGGTCCACGAGCGCGCGGTCTCCGGTTCGAGGTCGGGATTGCCGCCATAGAGCAGAAGGGTCAGGACGCTCGCGCCGCTCGCCGACAGGGTGACGGGCGTGGCGTTGGTGCGCTCGTTCAGCTCGCCCAGCGAGGGCGCGCGGAAGGATCGCCCGAAGGTCGCCTTGGCCGTCCAGGCCGTCAGCGGCGACCAGATGATCCCGAACTTGGGCACGGTGCTCTCGATTCCACCCTCGTAGCGTTCGGTCCGAATGGCCGCCGACAGTTCGAGGCGTTCGAACCCAGGCCGCCGATTGACCTCGCCGAAGACGGGAGCCCGAACTTCGGCGAACAGCGCGCCAACCGTGCGATCGCCATGGCGCGACTGCGTCGGAACGGGCGCGAGGCCTGAGGCCCAGGACGATCCGACATTCTTGATCCCCTCGGAGCGGAGCTGGGCGCCGACCGCCAGCCGGACGGCGCCGGCCGGAAGCCGCCACAGCGGGCCGTCGGCGCTCACGCTGGCCGCGTCCAGCCGCCCCACCGTCTGGGTGGCCTCGAAACCCTGGGTGATGAAGTCCAAGACGGCCGTCTTGTTGCGCCCCGTCCCGATGAAGGGATTGAGATAGCCGTCGCGGACGGCGCTGTAGGCGGTGGCGGGATCGTCCGGGGCCGTGCCGAGCGCCTCGTTGACGAAGGTTGAATTGAGTACGCCCGACGAGCGGTAGAATCCCAGTTCCTCGGCGTGCAAGGCGTAGGCGTCCAGCCGCCAGGAGGCCGGCAGATCGACCTTGGCGCCCAGGGCCAGGCTGCGGCTCTGCACCTCGCCGGTGGATTTGCTGCCGCCCGTTTCGTTGGCGAACGAATAGGCGATGTAGTGGGCCGAGGAGCCGTTGGGGGACACGAAATACGGATTGGTCGCCGTGACGGTCAACAGCGCCATGGGCGGGTAGCTGTAGGCTGAGAAGCGGCGGTCGCTATAGCGCGCCTCGGCGTTCAGCGTCACGCGGCTGCCGATGTCCTGCGACAGGGCGACATAGACGCTGCCCCGCTCCTGCGTTGGCAGGAGGTCAAGCGTCGCCCGATAGTTGGAGGTGTTCTTGCCGACGATAAAGTCGCCGGGCGTCAGGTTCGTGCCGTCCTGGCCGGCGGGGATCGCGTAGCTGGGCACGAGCGAAAACGTGACGGGATCGATGGTCAGCACCGTGCCCGGTTGGCTGTAGATGACGCTGTGGTCCGTGCCGCCGAAGGGCCGCAGGTCGGTGCTGGCGGCATAGTCGCGACGCGACGCCGCTAGGCGGTTGCGGCGCTGGAACTCCGCGGTCACCAGGGCCGAGCCTGTGCTCCAGGACCGACCGAGCGTCTGGGCGAGTTGATATTGTCCCAGATCGCCGCGGGTGGAGCCGCCAAACCGGGCGCGGGTCTCGATCCCAGCATAGCGGTCACGCATCACGATATTGACCACGCCGCCGACCGCGTCGGAGCCGTAGAGCGCCGAGGCGCCGTCGGTCAGCACCTCGATGCGCGCCACGGCCGAGACCGGGATCATCGAGATATCGGCGAAGTCGCCCATCAGACCGGCCCCGGCCATCCGCCGGCCGTTGATCAGCACCAGGGTGGCGTCCGCGCCAAGGCCCCGCAGATTGACCGCCGTCGACAAGCCACTGTTGGTGTTGGTCGGGTCGGCCCCGGCGAGCGCGACGTCATCGGCGGTCGTGCCGCCGAACGCTTGCGGCAGGCTGGTCAGGGCGTCGGCGACGGTGGCGTAGCCACCCCGGTCGATGTCCTCGCGGCTCAGCACGATGACCGGCGATGGCCCGTCCTTGACGCCGCGGATGTGGCTCCCGACGACCACTTCCTCCAACGCGGTGATCTCCTGGCTATCCGCAGCAACGGCAGGAGCGGGTGGCTCAATGGTCTTCTGCGCTGGCGGAGCAGATGAGGAAGACACGTGCTTTTGGGCCGCCTCAACGCGCCGGAGGCGTAGGGCGAACACGCCAGGGCGGGCCTGCCGTGCTTCCAACCCCGTGCCGGCAAGCAGGCGCTCGAGCGCCTCGCGCACCGTGAACTGGCCGTGGATCGCCGGGGCCATGCGACCCGCGACGAGTTGGCTGGGGAACAGGATGCGCACCCGGCCCTGCTGCGCCAGGGTGAGCAGAGACTGATCGAGCGCGCCGGAGGATAGCGAGATCATGGTGCGCTGTTCGCTGGCGGGCGGCGCCGCGACAGTCGCCGCGTGCGCCGCGCCGAACATGAGCACCGTCAACGCCGAACTCAGCAACAAACGCTTGGAGAACCGACCCATACAAACCCCCGGGAGACGCCGGGCGCGATCCTGATGATGCGCTTCAAGCCGGCGAGACTTCGGGTGCAGACACGTGAGGAGCGGACTGTTGGTAGCGGGTCCGCGAAATAATTATGTCATCAAGCGCCGGAGCGCGGCCGTAGTTCCACGCCGCCGTTGGGTTTGTGAACCACCTCAAGGTCGAAACTCGCCACCGCGGCGTCCACGAACTCCCCTTCCTCGCCGGGTGAAAACAGCCCGCTGATCTTGGCGTGGACCGGTGCGCCGGGCGCGAGCGTGATCTTGGCGCGCTCGTAGCGGTTCATCTCCGCGACGGCGTCGATCAAGGCGACGTCGTGGAAGGTGATGATGTTGTTGGTCCAACCCGTCAGGCTGGCGACATCGACGCGCGCCGGATGGGCGCGGACGCCTGGGCGCAGAACCAGTTCTTGGCCGGGCGACAGCGTCCAGGCCGCCTCAGGCACGTCCTTGGCGCGCACCTGGACCTTGCCCTGGGCCAGGACGACCGAGGCGCCAGGCCCATCGTGTCGGACATCGAAGCGTGTGCCGACGGCGCGAACCTCCATCGGTCCGGCGGTCACCAGAAAGGGCCGTCTTGCGTCGTGGGCGACGTTGAAGAACGCCTGACCCTTGACGAGGTCGAGCCGGCGCTCGCCGAGCCTGAACTTCACCCTCAGACGCGTATCGGTATTGAGCTCAACCGTGGAGCCGTCGTCGAGATGAGCGGTCATGCGCTCGCCGACGTCCGTCTCGTAGGTCTTGGCTTGGCCGCCGATCAAGATCACCAGGCCCGCCGCTACGACGCCGGCGAGCGCCAGTCCGCCCCACAGGCGGGGCATCCGTAGGGAAAGCCGCGCGGGACCAGGCTGCTTCTGGGTGGGACGAGCGAGGGCTTGGCGCGCTGCGGCTTGCATTTCCGTGTCATTCCGCAGCGCGCCGGCGGCGCTGCTGATGTCCTCGATCCGCCGATAGGCGGCGCGATTACCGTCGCGCTGGATCCATTTGTCGAACTTTTCGAGGTCCTCGTTCTCGACCTCGGCGGTGGCGTCGTTCAGCACGGTGAACCAGGCCGCCGCTTCCTTGTCCTGGCGGAGGGTCTTTCGTCGGTCATCGATCATGTCGAGCGTCCGCCCTAGTCCCGCATCGCTTTTGAGGTCTTCTCAAGGGCCTTACGCATCCGGTGGTGAACCGTCGTCCGCGGAATTCCCAAATGGACGGCGATCTCCTCGTAGGTCATGCCCTGCACATGGTTGAGCATGAAAACATCGCGCAACTCCGTCGGTAGGGCCAGCACGATCTGTTTGAAGGTGACCGCATAGTCTTGCGTGGGCGTCGAGGCGTGCTTCTCGAAGGCAGACGTTCCAAGGTCTTGGGCGATTTCGGGGTACCGGTCTCGACGCATGTTCGAGGCTAGGTTCTCGGCGATCCGGATCAGAAGCGCCTCGGGGTGGCGCAGCGTACCGGCGGCCAGATAGGGCGCGGCGCGAAGGTAGCTCTCATGCACCAAATCTTCGGCGGCGATGTCGCCATGACGCTGGCGCATGAGCGGCCGGAACCATGGGTCGTGGCGCTTGAAGAGCTGTTCGAGCGAGTCGGTAAGCGACAAGCGGGAAGGGGCAGGCGGGAGGGTGGCGTCCACGGGTATAGTCCGAACAACGATCGCCCACAGATTCCTACGTAAAAACCAAGTTTGAAAGATATAAAATCTGAAAAGATATGTTTTGAACGTCTGTGTGGCTTTGCCGCCCTAGCTGAAAATCCGTTGTTACCAACGGGCGGGCTGCAGAGCTTATGGCTAAAATCGAGGATCAGCTTGGCGCTGTGGTGAAACATCACCGCAAGCGGCTTGGGCTGACTCAATCCCAGCTCGCAGAGAAGATCGATCGTCAGCCCGGGACCGTGCAGAGCCTGGAAGCTGGCAACGCGCCGACTTTTGAAACTCTTGTCAGGCTCGCTGCGGTCTTCGAGGTGAATCTCCGCGATCTGTTCGGCGTCGGCGAATTTGCGATTCAGGACGGCCGGGACGATCCTCTTGTTGGGATTGTTCAGCGCCTATCTGGTTTGACGATTGAAGAGTTGCAGTGGATTGACGAGGTTCTCGCCATCACGCTTCGGTTCAAGCCTGCCTAGACTTGCCGGTTCAGGTGCGGTCATACTGATCAAATGACGCGGTGAATTGCGATTTGCTCGCCGGAACCTCGCCGCGTGGATCGAAAGCGGCGTCAGAACAAACGATTTTCCATGGCTTAGCTGTGTCCCCAGACGAGCGTCTGGCGCCATGAAGCATGGCCGTGCCCGTTGTCTCGTCGGGAGTAGGACGGCCGCCCGGCAGGAGCCGCGGCGGCGGCGCGGGACATTGGTTCAGCGCGCCGTTCCTGGCCTGGGAGTTTCTACGACGCAACCCGGACTATCGTTCGGCTTACGCGCTGTGGCGGCGAGAACGGCGCGAGCCGCTCGCCCCCATCGATCGGCGATGGGGCCTGCGGTTCGCCGCTGACCCGGCGCTCGGCGCCAGGGAGGCGCAAGTCTTTTGGCTGCCTGAAGCCGCGCCCGGTGTCGTCTTGCCGCTTGAGCCGCGAGCACCCGACTTCAGCGGCGGCGCGCCCTATTCGCTGCCCAGCGGTCACCGCGTCCAGGCCGACGAGGGACTTCATCTTCGCACCGATTGGGGGTTGCAGGTGCTCGTGCAGGGGCGGGGATCCGCCGATGGGCCGCTGATCGTCGCACTCACCTATGACGAACATCTGCGCCTTCGCGTGCGCGCTGTTGACGCGCTGGACCGACTGTCGACCGGCCGGCCACCTCCCAAATCGCATCTGACCGGCGCGCAGCTCTCGCGCCTCCATCGCTGTCTTGCGGCTCTGGACGGCGCTCTGAACGGCCATAGCTATCGGGCGATCGCCGAGCATGTTTTCGGACCGCGCGCGCTCGATGGCGAGGCGTGGAAGACCGCGGCTGTCAGGGCCTCAACGATCAGGCTGGTTCACGCGGGAAGGGCGCTGATGAACGGCGGCTACTTCAAGCTTCTGCGCGGCGGATTGTAACGACCTGAGAGGGTGACGAAAACAGCGCCCCCGATCTTCGTCATCCCCCAGGGCGGCCTTGGCGCGCCAGCCTATCCGAACGGCGCCGGCCTTATCCGAGCGTCGCCGAGGATACGCCATGAGCAGCAACGGCCTGCCCGGACCGCCGCGACACCTTCGGACGCCTGAAGCTGCGCGCTTTCTGGGCCTGTCTGATCGCACGCTTGAGAAGCATCGCTCCTACGGAACGGGCCCCGTCTATCGCAAGATCGGCGGTCGGGTCGTCTACACGTTGGAGGACCTGCAGGCCTGGTCGGCGCGCGGGGCGCGGATCTCGACAAGCGATCCCAACGCCCAATTCGTCTCCCCAGCCAAGCGCCATGCGGCCGTCTCGACCGCCTTCACCGCAGCCCCGGCGACGATCGAAGGGCGCGAGCCGTGAACACACAGGTCGAATTGCTGTGGCTGGAAGGCCAAATCGAGCGCTGGATCCGCTTTGGGGCGCAGGCGGGTGAGCGCATCATCGACCGCCGGCGGCGGCTCGTCGAATTCAGACCTGGAGCCGTCTTTGCTCTGGTCCGCTGGCGCTCGGGCGACTACGGCACGGTCGAGTCGCGCATCGCGATCTTGCGCGCCGTGTCGCCAGGGGAGGGGTTCACCACCTATCCTTACGTCGCCCCGGGTGCTGAAATCCTGCTCAATCTCAACGGCTGGTCCAAGGTCCAGGCCGTTCTCGCGGCGATCGACGCCGTTGAAGGTTTGGGCCTCAGGGCGCAGGACGTTGCGCCCGATCATTGGCGGCACGTCGGCGCGCGGCTCGGTGTCGGGCTGTCGCCGCGTGTCTATGACCGCGCACGGCATCGCGCCTGGCTTCTGCGTCGGAGGCTCGGCCGATGAGCAAGACCCGCATGCGGCATCTGCTGGTTAGCGGCGCGGCGTGCCTGCTGCTGTCGGCGGGCTGGTTGTTCCAGCCGGCCAAGCGCCTGATCTTCAACACGACGGCCAGCGCGCCCTTCGGCTTCTACTGGCTGGCCGCCAACGAACCGGCGATCGGCGATCTGGCCCTGGTTCGTCCGCCGCAAGCCTTGGCGCGGTGGATGGCGATCCGGGGCTACCTGCCGCTCAACGTCCCGCTCATCAAGCACGTGGCGGCGGTCGGCGGGCAGGCTGTCTGCGCGCGAGGGGGACGGGTCCGCATCGACGGTCAGGTCGTCGCAAGACCATTGCATCGCGATCACCTAGGTCGCCCGATGGTCGCCTACAGCGGATGCCGGACCTTGCGCGCCGACGAGGTCTTCCTGCTCAACCCGCATGCGCCGCACAGTCTGGACGGACGCTATTTCGGGCCACTTCCGCGCCATTGCGTCGCCGGCCGCCTTCGCCCGCTCTGGACTTGGGAGCGCTGAGGTGTTGTTCGCGCCCCTCCTTTCCTTGTTCGGCCGTCTTGACCGACCTTTCCTCGTCCCGGCCAAGACCCCTTCGGCGGTCGCGCGCCGTCGCGGTCAAGGGCGGCCCTCGGGCCGGCGCGCCTGGCGCGCTTCCCTTGACCGCGACGAGCACGGCTGCACGCTCTTTATTGGCGGGACGCCGTCAAGGACGCCGCGCGCCTGGCGCGCGACCGCATGCTCTTTTGCGCTGGTGGTTGGGTTCGCCCTGACGCCTGCCGTGTCCGCTTTGGCGCAAGAACGGTTCCGGAATGTCGGCGAGCTGGTGACGGCGATCGACGAGGCGTCGCATCGGTTTGGCGTTCCTGCCACTTGGATCGAAGCGGTGATCGCGGTCGAGAGCGGCGGCGAACGCAACGCCGTCTCGATCAAAGGCGCCATGGGTTTGATGCAACTGATGCCGGCGACCTGGCGTCAGTTCCGCGCTGATCTCGGGCTTGGCGTTGATCCCTTTGATCGTCGCGACAATGTCTTGGCCGGGGCGGCGTATTTGCGCGAACTCTACGATCGCTTTGGCCGCCAAGGCTTTCTCGCCGCCTACAACGCCGGCCCCACGCGCTACCAGGCCTATCTCACGGGCGCCAAGCGATTGCCGCCAGAGACCGTCGCCTACGTCGCGCGTATCGAGGCTCGGTTGGCCGATCGAGGAGCAGCGCCGTCGCCGGGCATCGGGAGGCCTGCTGATTGGCGAGCGGCCGGCCTGTTCGTTGAGCGCACTGGGGCCGATCGCCCTCGTCCCGAGGAGGCGACGGCGATGACCATCCTGGAAAGCGCGGACCAGGAGCGCAGGCCATGAGCGCCGTGCAGCATTTGCTCCATGGAAAGTGGTCGGGAGAAGAGCGAGGGAGGGCTGAACACAGGGCAGGGGGAGATGGCCAGATTAAAGGGCCGGGACTTTTCAGGTCCATGGCCTTGATGGTGTTGGAGAATTTCCGGGACCTTGATTTTGACCCTGGTCCCGGATTTCAGGGCTTTCCTCGTGGCGTCAAAGGCTTGGCCGGGACCAAGACTAAGGTCCGGCCTCGATGACAGACGATCACGAGTTTTTCGTCCGGCTGGGACGCATCGGCGATCGCGGCGCCAGCGGCGTCGGCCCGGCCCGCGGCTTTGTTCAGGAGGTGGTCGGCGCCGCGCGGCGCAGCGGGCTCGGCGCGCTCGACCTGAAGGGCCGCAGCAGCTTTCGGCGCTCAGGCCGTGGACGCGATGCAGGGCGGCGAGGTCGCCTCGGCAATCGACGCGTCATCGTCAAGGGGCGGATCGTCCGTCATCGCGGTAGCCGCTATCGGGCCGCGCCGCTGGCCATGCACATTCGCTATCTGCGACGCGAAGGGGTCACACGCGACGGCGCTCCCGCCGAGATGTTCGATCGCGAGGGCGCGGCCGACCACGCCGCCTTCGCCGCGCGGTGCGAGGATGACCGCCACCACTTCCGCTTTATCATCTCGCCGGAGGACGCGGTGAAACTGGACGACCTGCGGGCCACCACACGCGACCTGATGGTCCGCGCTGAAAAGGATCTCGGCACGCGGCTCGACTGGGTGGCGGTCGACCACTGGAACACCGACCATCCCCATGTCCACGTCTTGATCCGCGGCGTCGGGGACGATGGGCGCGACTTGGTGATCGACCCGGACTACATCACCCAAGGACTGCGGCGACAGGCCGAGGCTCTGGTCTCTCTTGAGCTAGGCCCGCGCACGCCGGCCGAGCTGGCCGCCAGCCTTGATCGCGAGGTCGAGGCCGAGCGCTGGACGAGCCTAGACCGCACCCTCAAAGGCCGGATCGGCGAGGATGGCCTGGTCGACCTTCGGCCTGAGGCGGGGCAGGCCAACCGCGTGCCACCGCGCCTGATCGGGAGGGCTCAATATCTGGAGCGGCTCGGTTTGGCGCAAGAGCACGGCGGTCGCTGGCGGCTCGTGGATGATCTGGAGCCGAGCCTGCGCGCCTTGGGCGAGCGCGGCGATATCATAAAGACCCTGCACAAGACGATCCGGGACGCCGATAGGGATCTCTCTGACCTGCGGATCCAAGCCGAGGATCTCGAGGCGCCGGTGATCGGTAAGCTCATCGATCGCGGCCTTCACGATGAGCTCAACGGCAGGGCCTATGCCGTGGTCGATGGGGTCGATGGTCGGCTGCATCACTTCCGGTTCCGCGACCTGGGCGCGACGGGTGACACCCCGGTTGGCGGCCTGGTGGAAGTTCGCTCCCGTCGTGTCGAGAGCGAGAAGACCGCGCTGGAGTTGGTGCATCGGTCCGACCTTTCGATTGACCGCCAGATGACTGCGTCCGGCGCCACTTGGCTGGACCGGCAGTTGGTCGTGCGGGAGCCGACCGAATTGGCCACCAGCGGCTTTGGCCGCGCGGTTCGAGACGCGATCGAGCAGCGGCGCGCCCGTCTCGCCGCGCAGGGTTTGGCCGATCGTCTGGGGCGGCCGAAATCGGCTCTGATCGCAACGCTCAAAGCCCGAGAGCTGGCGCGGGTCGCCGACAGTATCACGCGCGAGACCGGGGGGACTTGGACCGAGACCAAGTCCGGGGATCAGGTGACGGGCGTCTACCAGCGCCGCGTTGATCTCGTCTCGGGCCGCTTTGCGATGATTGAGGACGGTCTTGGGTTCCAGCTCGTGCCTTGGACGCGCGGGCTCGAGGAGCGATTGGGCCAAGAGGTCAGGGGCACGATGAGCCCCGGCGGCGGAGTCGACTGGGCGTTGGGGCGCAAGCGGGGGATCGGGCTTTGAGGAGCAGGAACCCATCATGAGCGGAACGAAAATTCTTTGGGGCCAGATCCTGGTGGTCGCCCTTTTGGCCGTGGCCGGCTTCTGGCTGGCGACCGAGTGGACGGCCTGGAGCCTCGGCTTCCAGCCGCAGCTGGGGCCACCCTGGTTTCGGATCGGTGGCTGGCCAATCTATCCGCCGCCGGCCTTCTTCGTATGGTGGTTCATCTACGAAGCCTATGCGCCGGACGTGTTCGTGCGTGGCGCGTTCATGGCGGCGGGCGGGGCCTTGGTCGCCGTCGTCGTGGCGATCGGCATGTCGGTCTGGCGCGCCCGTGAGGCCAAGAAAGTGACGACCTACGGCTCCGCCCGGTGGGCCAGCTTGGAGGAGGCGAGGGGGGCTGGCCTGCTGGGCGCCGATGGCGTCGTGCTGGGGCGACTAAAGGAGCACTACCTTCGACACGACGGCCCCGAGCATGTCCTGTGCTTTGCGCCAACGCGGTCGGGCAAGGGCGTGGGGCTGGTCGTCCCGACGCTGCTGACTTGGCCAGGCTCTGCGGTTATTCATGACATCAAGGGGGAGAACTGGGACCTGACGGCGACATGCCGCGCCAGGGTGGGGCCGGTGCTGCTGTTCGATCCGACCAACGCCGCCTCCAGCGCCTATAATCCTTTGCTGGAAGTGCGGCGCGGTCCGACCGAGGTGAGGGACGTTCAGAATATCGCCGACATTCTGGTAGACCCAGACGGTGCGCTCGAGCGTCGGTCCCACTGGGATAAAACCAGCCACAGCCTCCTGGTCGGCGCCATCCTCCACGTCCTCTATGCCGAGCCTGACAAGACCCTGGCCGGTGTCGCCAATTTCCTGGCCGATCCTAAGCGCACGATCGAGGCGACCCTTCGGGCCATGATGGCGACGCGGCACCTCGGCGAGGGGGTCCATCCGGTCGTCGCGTCAGCCGCGCGGGAGCTGCTCAACAAGAGCGACAATGAGCGGTCGGGGGTGTTGTCGACCGCGATGAGCTTCCTGGGACTCTATCGGGATCCGATTGTCTCGGCGGTGACCGCGCGGTGCGATTGGCGCATCGATGACCTGGTCGCTCCGGGGCGTCCGGTGACCCTCTATCTGGTGGTGCCCCCCTCGGATATCAGTCGCACGCGCCCGCTCATCCGCCTGATCCTCAACCAGATCGGGCGTCGACTTACAGAGGATCTGAAAACCGTACAGCATCGGCCGCGCCTGCTGCTCATGCTCGACGAGTTTCCAGCGCTCGGTCGGCTCGACTTTTTCGAGCAGGCCATGGCGTTCATGGCCGGCTACCGGATCAAGGCTTTTCTAATAGCGCAGAGCCTGAATCAGATTGCCAAGGCGTATGGGGAGAACAACTCGATCCTCGACAACTGTCATGTCCGCGTCGCGTTTTCGACCAACGATGAGCGCACCGCGCGGCGGATCAGCGACAGTCTGGGCACCGCCACTGAGATGAGGGCGATGAAGAACTACGCCGGACACCGGCTATCACCCTGGCTCGGCCACTTGATGGTCAGCCGCCAGGAAACCGCTCGGCCGCTGCTCACGCCGGGCGAGGTCATGCAGCTTCCGCCGGACGAGGCCCTAGTGCAAGTATCCGGCGTGCCGCCGATCCGCGCGACCAAGGTCCGCTACTACCTGGACAAGGAACTGGCCGGTCGCGTGACGAAACCGCCGACCAAGCTGCCCCCCTTGTCGCCCGACGCGCCTTCGGATTGGCCCTCGGTGATCGGCGCCGGGACCGCCCCACAGGGCAGACCTGGCGAGGTCGCCGACGAGGGGGGGCATCGGATCGAACCCGAGTTTGAAGCGCCCGCCGAGACACCGCCGCCGCCCATCGCGCTCGAGACTTGGTTGGACCCGGAAGTCGACGCCGATGAGTCCTTACAGGCCGAACAGGCCAGGCGGTTCAGGGCCGCGGCTCGCGTCGCCGCCCTCGACCCCGATGACGGCATTCCGCTGTGAGGGCGCCATGAAGGTCCAGACGAAGGTCTTCCTGACGCGCGATCTTTCACTGGCCCTGGACGCCGCGGCGCGGCGCATGAAGCGGTCGAAGTCCGAGATCATGCAGGCGGCCGTCGCCGCTTATCTGTCGCCCGACAGTGATGAGGCGGCGGAGGCCGCTGTGGTTCGGCGACTGGATCGCATTGGCAGGGACTTGGACCGCTTGGAGAGGGACGTAACGATCTCAAGCGAAGCGATCGCGCTGTTCGTGAAGGCATGGTTGACGGCGACGCCGAGCCTCAGCTCCGGCGATCAGAAGGCGCAGAATGCCAAGGGGCAGGAGCGGTATGCGGGATTTCTGGAGGCGCTGTCGCGGCGGCTATCCTCCGGCCGACTATTGCGGACAGAGGTTTTGGATGAGGCGGGAGAACGTCCCGGCAATTCGTGACTCCTCTCGGACCTTTGGAAGGTCCGCATTTGGTGAGTGTCCCTCTCGCCGCCGGCGCGGTCCCGGCCTGACTCTTAGGCGACCTTGGGAAGGTCCGCTTCCTGGCAGCGGCCGAGCGCCAGCGGAGTCGCCCCTGCGACCGGGGACACGTGACCCTTCTCTCACCTTGAGAAGGTCCGCTTCCGGTTAGGAAGGGTAACGCTGCCGGACGCCGATCGATCGGAGAACATCGCGGCGGTGGCGGCGGTGGCGGCGGTGGCGCGCCCGACCGCCTCTCAGGATTGTCGAGATTTTGCGCGTCACGTGCGCTGGCCGCAAAGAAAAGCGTGAGCCGACGCTGTGCGGAGCACGCAAAGCCCGTCAGCGGCTCGAAGGCGTCAAAGGTCGGGTTTGACTTCCTGGCCAGATCGGCCAAGATGAAGTCATGCAGTTTCATGTCTGCCTTTTGGCTGATCGTCGGCCCATCTGCCTCATCCCAGGCTCCTAGCCCTGGTTCCACGAGAGCGCGCGAGCGTTTCGGGGCCAGGGTTATCGTAGACATATTGAAAATTGCTCACGCTTCGGCGCGTTGCATTCTCATCCATCACAATTAGACCTGTCAGTTGACGCCTAACGTTATCGGTTACGTTAGTTCGCGATCCTGACTCTCGAGCGCAGGCCGGGACAATGAACGCCCAAAAAGGGCCATCGGCAGTCAAGTGCCGACAGAACCCGAACAGCCGAAGGCCGCTGCCAGCTCAACCTGGCAGTTTCAACGCGCCCATCAAATCTCGCGCCCGTCCCCCCGCAGGCGCGAAGTAGGCCCCACGCCCCCTGGGGCCGAAGGGCTCCCCCGGCCGATGTCGGGGGAGCATCCTCCCCTCACTCCCAACGGCGCAAAGTGCGCATGGAGACCAAATCATGACTGCCACTAGACCCCGAGCCCTTCGCCCGGCCGATGATAATGCGCGCTACGCCTGCCCAAGCTGCGGCGGCCACGTCAGAAGCGCTTGTCGTTGCGCTCGAGAGTGGGGAGAGTGGCTATATGCTGAAGACGTGATGGTGGTCGCCGCGGCGCGGCGCGGGTCTTTAGCACCGTCCGCCCTGCCAGAAGGTGTGGCGCGTGAATAGGCGCTCTGGCAGGCACAATATTACGGGCAGTGAGGCCCATGAGCAGCGACCGATCGCCTACATGCGCAAGGGGTTTATCGCCCGTCGTTCCCCTAGAAGGCCTCGACCTTTTTGGGTGATCTGGCTGTCAGCGGTCTGCGCGCTTCTGGTGGTCGCCTGGCTATACTCAGTCGTAACGGGCTGACGTCGCCCCCGCAGAGGCAACTTGCTCAAATCCGGCGCGGCGGTCGGCATCGACCGTCGCGTCGCCGACCGGTAAGGTCACGATCGGCAAGCGCTGCAATGGCCTTACGGTTCTGGCTACTGACCGAACCGATGCCCAGAGATTCAGACCACTTGGGACAATCTCCGCGCTCGATAGGACGTCGGCTAAAACGTGCGAAAGGGTTCCGTCCATCCGTCAACTCTCATGCGGGGTGGCCCCCGAAGAGCTTTCTCCAAGCGCTGATGGGGCGAGCCGTCTGCCGCGCGGCTTCCGACGGCGGCCGGCTATCGAGCGTGAGGCCGCCAATCCGTCGCTGCAACGGCTCGATCGAGGCGCGCATGATTGCGCGTAGCCGCGCCGGCGCCTTGATGCGAGGATCGCGCCAGAGCAGCGCTTGGAGTTGCGCCGCCGCGCCAAGCTCCGCCGCCAAGCCACGGATCGCATCGAATGCGTCGCGCGAAGAAAGCGCCTGCCGTTCGATGTCACGCGCGAGCTGGCGGCCCTCTGCTTGGATGGCGGCGTCGGTCTGAGGCGCGGCGAGCGCAATGGGTTCGCCTTCAGGGTCCAAGACCGAATCCAAGGCGAAGGTTCGCCAGGTCGAAAGCGGCGCTCTACCCCAGGCAAGATCGTCCGCCGCCATTTCGAAAGCGCAACTTCTCACCTGGTCGCGCCCGATGGCCGATTGAGCAAGGTCTCGTGCCTGCGCGCGCAATCTCACAATAATTCCCGACGGTCCCAGGAACGTCGCATGATCGACGACAATGCCGTGGACCTCAGCAATGGCAGAAGCGGCCACCGTTGAAAGCAAAAGCTCAGCCCGGCCCCAGGGCAGGTCAGAGGTCATCATCAACCTCCAGGACCTGCAATCGACGCACACGATTGTCGGCGACAGCATACTCAAAGACTTGGCCAGCGCTCGCCCCGATCAGCGCCGCGCCGACCGGCGTCAGAACCGAAAGTCGGCGGTCATCAAGACTTGCCTCTTCGGGCAGGCACAGCTTCAGTCGACGCACCGCGCCGGTTGCAAGGTCCTCGTAGGCCACGACAGAGCCCAACCGGACAAATTTCCGGGCGCTTTTGTCTGGCGTCATGATGGCGCGCTCCAGTGCGCTTTGGAGCGATTGGCCGACAAGGGTGTGGCCCAAGGCGTCTGCCCGGTGGCTGAGTTGCTCATGGTCGCGCTGCGTCACGTAGACCGCGGGGGCTCGGACGGGGGGGGAATAGTTGGAAAGCATGTCGTCTCTCGATGCCGCTAGGCTGCTCTGGGGGGATGATCGTCTGGGGGCATGGCAGCTCTCGGCTTGAGCATTTTCGCCGTTCTGCCAAACGCCACGACAGTGGACACATGGGCAGATTGCTCCACCCTGCTCCGAGGCTCACCCGACTCTGGGTGCGGTGATTGTTTTGTTGAACTCATGGTTGGTCTCCAGGGTTTTGGTCTGCGTGAACCACGTCCAGAACGGTGAGGTTCAGTTCGCCGCCGTGACGATCGGGGCATTGGATCCGTTGGCCTTTTGACAGCCCGATCAGGGCGGCGCCCAAAGGTGTTAGAACCGACACGTGCTCTGTCGACGTGCGAGCTTGTTGCGGTGGAACCAAGGTGATCCATCGCGCCGAATTTGCTTGCCCGTCGAGAAAGTGAACCCGGCTCCAAAGTCCAACGGTTACGGACGTTTCGTCGTCGGCCAGCAGATCGGCTCGGGCGACTTCATCGAGAAGCGCCCCTGCGCTGCGGGCATCTCTCAACAAGCTTGAATGGGCTATAGCCAACAAGGCTTGCTGGTCGCCTTGCCGTAAAGCAATGCGCGGGCGCTGCGGATCTGCCGCCTGAGGCGTTGTGTCGGGCACAATGGTCTCCTTATCGCCGGTAGGGCGCCGAAGCGCGGTCGCCGAGGAGCAGCTGCGCTGCGCCCTTCGCGCCGCGAGCGTTCAGGATCTGGGCGGCTCCTCGCAGCGCCGGCTCATTGGCCGGCTTTGCGCAGAACAATTCCCGCAGCGCCTCGAACGCAATTTCGAGATCTTCCAGGCGACGGTGATGATCCCAGAGGCTCTGCGCCATGGGTGTTCCTCCTTAAAGCTCCAGGCGCGCGATGACGCGCGTCGCCGGGGATGCGGCCGAAGAGATAGCGATGGGGTATGAGAGCGAAATGCAGGCGACGACGTCGCGTGACGCAGCCCCGAACCAAGTTCGGGCTGAACTAGGCTCGGGGAGCGGCGCCCTTGACGAGGCGGCAGGCGTGGCAAAGGCCACGCGAATGAGGGAGCGAAGTTCGCATAGCGCTAAGATGGCTCTTTGCGTAGGGAAGTCAACGTGGGCTGTTCACGCGCCTGACATGGTTTGACTTCGCTTCACCAACAGGTCATCGTTGGGTTGATATGTGCAATTTCGCTGACAGGGCTTTCGAGCCAAAATATACGCGCAGCAACGCCGCGCCCCTTTAGCCTCGGACTCTCTACGGTCAACGCCGTGAGTTCGGGGCGGCTCAGCACATAGATTTTCCACCTAGTTAAAAATGGTGAGGCGTCATGGCCTTACTGAAGGATACGTATGTCGGTTTCAGACTCCGCCGCGGGCGCGAACGCGCGTCGCGCCAGCCTCGCAATACCCGAGCCCAGTCCCCACAAAGAGAGCTGGTATCCCGGCAAACCATCGGCTGCCCGGCCCTTTCCGATCGATCTGCGGCGCGCGCGGACGATCCGTCCTGGCAAAGCCTGCTGTACGCAGTCTTCGGATCGAGAAGAGCCACGATGAGCGGCGCCGGCGAAGTGAAACTCCAATATGCGGCGCTGCCCTACCGCATCGCTCAGGAGGATCAGCTCAACATTTTGTTGATCACCTCCCGAGGAACGGGGCGTTGGGTCTTGCCGAAGGGCTGGCCGGACGGCGACGAAACAGGTCCTCAAGCCGCCACGCGCGAGGCTTTGGAAGAGGCTGGTGTCCTGGGTCGCATCGAGCCGGCGCACGCCTTGGGCTTCTATCACTACCAAAAGGGTTTGAAGGACGGCAGCGCTGTCACGTGCCGGGTAACCGTTTTTGGTTTGAAGGTGGAGAACTTCGCGGGTGAATTTCGTGAGAAGGGGCGGCGCGCGTTGCGATGGTGTTCGCCGACCCACGCCGCTGAAATCGTGGATGAACCTGAGCTCGCGCACCTGCTGCGATGCTTCGCCGAGGCGACCATGCCCGGTGGTGTTGGCCAAAATCGTCGCCAAGCGGAAACGCCGCAAAACAATGTCGAGCTAGGAGGAGAACAGCGATGACCGGCCTCACCAATTCGATGTTTGCGCGCCCTCCGGTCTATGTCCGGCGATGCGACCTGGGAGAGCTTTGGCGAATAGCCGCCGCAGCCCGCCGAACCGCGCCTGAAGCTGGCCTCTTTCTGGAGGAATTTGATCGGCTAAGTGTCGCGCCTGCAACGAGCGAAAGCGAATTTGTCAGGCTGAACTCGTCAGTCGTCTACAAGGACCTCAGGACCCGACGGGTGCGTCGCGTTCAGGTCGTCAGACCTGGAAGCGAGAACGCCGAGAACAACGAGATTTCGGTGCTCAGCCAGATCGGCGGCGCCCTCGTTGGCCTAACGGCAGGCGCGATCTTCAGATGGCCAGATACCGATGGAAGGACCAGAGCGATAAAGGTTCTAGAGATCACACAGGACGCATCGTCATGACAGCCCGCATCGCGACGCCGATGTCGCCCAAGAGGCCCAGCGAACACAAGTCTCTGTTCTGTGGACCCAGCGCTCGACGGGCCCATCAATGGGGGCGGGCTTGAACGCCCCCAGTCGCTACTCGGCGTTCGGTCTGTGCGTGATGCTGCTGGTGGGCTGCGTCATCGGCAGTCGGTTCTGGCCCTGGCTTTGGATACCGGCGGCAGGTTCCGGCGCGCTCTGCCTGCTGGGTCTTCACGACGTGGTTCAGCGACACCATTCGATCCTGCGCAATTATCCCGTGATAGGCCACATCCGATGGATCGCGGAATATGTTCGTCCAGAAATCCGGCAATACCTTGTGGAATCCGATCAGGACGCAGCGCCGTTCTCCCGCAGCCAGCGCTCGCTAGTCTACCAACGCGCCAAGGGCGAAGCGGGCGAACATCCGTTCGGGACGCTGCTCGACGTCTACCGCGACGGCTATGAGTTCGTCGGCCACTCGATGGAACCCTCGGTGGCGGCCGATCCCTCGACGTTCCGCATCACCATAGGTGGGGCGCAGTGCGCGAAGCCCTATTCAGCGTCGGTCTTCAACATCTCCGCGATGAGTTTCGGCTCCCTGAGCGCCAACGCCATTCGAGCCCTGAACTCTGGCGCGAAGAAGGGCGGATTCAGCCACGACACAGGGGAGGGGAGCATTTCGCCTTACCATCTGGAAGCCGGCGGGGACCTGGTTTGGGAGCTGGGCAGCGGCTACTTCGGCTGCCGCGCCGCGGACGGCGCGTTCGACCAAGACAAGTTTGCCACGCAGGCAGGCCTGGATGCCGTCAAGATGATTGAGATCAAGCTGAGCCAAGGGGCCAAGCCTGGTCACGGGGGCGTTCTCCCAGCGGCCAAGGTGACCCCCGAGATCGCCGCCACGCGTGGCGTGCCGCTTGGGGCCGATTGCATCTCGCCATCGCGTCACAGCGCGTTTTCGACGCCCATCGAGCTGATGCATTTCATATCCGACCTACGATCGCTCTCCGGCGGCAAGCCGGTCGGTTTCAAGCTGTGCGTGGGTCTGCCGTGGGAGTTTATGGGGATCGTCAAGGCCATGCTCGAGACCGGCATCACCCCGGATTTCATCGTGGTGGATGGAGCCGAAGGCGGCACTGGCGCCGCCCCAACCGAATTTAGCGACCATATCGGTACGCCAATGCGTGAAGGCCTGCTGTTCGTCCATAACGTGCTGGTGGGTGCGGGCTTGCGCGACAGGGTTCGCATTGGAGCCGCCGGCAAGATCGTCAGCGCGTTCGATATCGCCAGCGTGCTGGCCATCGGCGCGGATTGGGTTAACGCCGCACGCGGGTTCATGTTCGCCCTGGGGTGCGTACAGTCGGTCAGTTGCGACACCAACCGCTGTCCAACAGGCATCGCCACCCAGGACAAGGGCCGGCAGGCCGCCCTCGTGGTTCCTGACAAGGCCGAGCGGGTCTATAATTTCCACCGCCTGACGCTGCGCGCCTTGGCCGACATGTTGGCGGCCGCCGGCCTGGATCATCCCGATGACCTAGGTCCGCAGCATTTGGTGCGACGGGTGAGCGCAACTGAGATTAAGCAGTTTGATCAGTTGCACACCTTTCTGCAGCCCAGCGAGTTGCTTGCTAATGCCGGCCGCGGTGAGGGCTTCTACGCCGCCAGCTGGCAGCGCGCTTCGTCAACATGTTTCCACGGTACTGGCACGCCCAAAACATCGGAACACTAAGAGAGTCCGGCCTGCGCGATGAGCTTGCTTACAAAAATACACATAACTGTCAGTGGACACCGTTTTCTAGCGCCGAAAATATACACAAAGGGCACCCGCTAGAAGGTCGGGAGAGGCAAAATATGAGAAGCTTGTCTCGCCTTATCGGCGGGATATGACGTCGGTCATTGCATCGACAAGTTCGCCGGCCGATCCGCTAACTTCCCAAGCATATACGGGCCATCATTCGTAGAGCGCTGCTGCGGAGCGGATCTTGATCCCGGCCTCAGTCAGTGCGCCAGGCCACATTTCGAAGCGGGCGGTCCGACGGCCGCAAGGGCAGCGCAAACTGCCGGAGAAGTCGGTCACGGCCTTGAAACCAAGCCCGCGCGCCAACCAAGCGCTGACGTCCAGGCCAGCGATGTCGCCGCATGCGCAGAAGGTTCGGAGATGGCGGTCGTCACCCACCGCCTCGGCCAGGGTCAGGTTATCAACGTCGCACGGTACATAGATCGCCCGGGTAGGGGCGTGCGTGGTCGATCCCCGGCAAGCGGTTTGATGTAGCATAGGCGGTCTCCGATGTTCCGCTAATGTTCTCATTCCGGAGACCCAAAGAGTCAATCACGCTCAGATTGTCCGAGGCCTTCAGCGCGTGCGCGATAACCCACACCGGGGGCGGACATTTAATTGGCCGCGACGCGACTTGCGCTTTGATCGCGAGCCTTACGGATGGAGAATAAATCTTCAAGGTGACGTACACCCTGCGCGTCGCCTGCGAACGTCGCCTTCCTGGAGCTGGCCCAAGGGCAGCTATTGGCGCCAAGCTGTCCGATCGCCTCGACCGTACCAAAGGTCAAAGAAGGGTGGGTTCGGACCACTCAACCACGTCCCTCACGATCTCGTAAAACTACCCAACCGGCCTCAGCCGCGGACGGCCCGGCAAGAAGAGGGGCGCGCGCCTATTGAATCCTATGCGCCGCCCGATCTGCTGGATTGGATTGGCTTTCAATCATCAGACCGCTGGCTTGGAAAACGCTGAAGACCGCACCCGATCGGGGCGCCGGTAGCGCTTCGACGGTGTCCGGCTGCGCCGGCCATTGGGTGGGGTTTTGGTCGAAAAGTCCGGTCCAGCTCAGGCTGCGGTTCCATCGCCGCGGATTTCCTCGTGCGTCCGCCCATCCCGGATGTGGTAAAGGCGTTTGAACGTTGGGATGATCTTCTCGTCATGAGTGACGATGATGATCGCGGTCTGGTAGCGGGCCGCCATGTCGTTCAGAATCTTGATCACCGCCAGCGCGCGCTCGCCGTCGAGCGGAGCGGTTGGCTCGTCGGCGAGGATGACCGGCGGCTCGCTCACCAGCGCGCGGGCAATGGCCACGCGTTGTTGTTCTCCACCGGACAGTTGCGAAGGCATGGCCTTGGCGCGATGGACGACATCGAGGGCTGTAAGCAGCTTCGTGGCGCGAGCGCGGGCCTCGGCGTTGCCGACACCGGCCAGCATCGGCAGCAGTGCGACATTGTCGGTGACGTCAAGAAACGGGATCAGATAGGGGGCCTGGAAAACGAAGCCGATCCGGTCCCGCCTCAGGGCGCGCAGGTCCGGAATTTTCCAGCCGTCGTCGTAGATGGTCTCTTCACCGATCGTCATCCGGCCTGATGTCGGCTCGATCACCGCGCCCAGGCATTTGAGCAGGGTGCTCTTGCCCGATCCTGAAGGGCCGATCAGGCCGACGACCTCTCCGGGGGCCACATACATGTCCACGCCCCGCAGCGCATGGACCGCGGTCTCGCCTTCACCATAGGTCTTGACGAGATTCTCGATGCGGATGCCGTCAGCCACCGATGGCCTCCGCAGGGTCGACCCGGAGTGCGGCGCGGATGGCGAGCAGGCTTGCGACCGCACAGATCACCATCACCGCCACGAAACCTCGTAGCGCGTCGCTCGACAACAACAGCACATATTTGGGAAAGATCGGCGCCCAGACCGTCGCGGCGATCTTGCCGACGACAAATCCGATCAGACCCAGTCCGAGCGCCTGCTGCAGGATCATGAATGAGATGGTCCGGTTGCGCGTGCCGATCAGCTTCAGCACCGCGATCTCCCGAATCTTGCCCATGGTCAGCGTGTAGATGATGAAGGCGACGATCGCCGCGCTGACGATGGCCAGAATGACGAGGAACATAGCGATCTGTCGCGCCGAGGTGGCGATCAGTTTCTCGACAAGGATCTGTTCCATCTCGGCCCTGGTATAGACGGTCAGTCGTTGCCAGCGCCTGATGGCTTGGGCCGCCTGGTCTGGGCTGTCGCCCGGCTCGACCTGCACCAGGACCGCGTTCACATAGGGATTGCTGGTCTGCGACGCGGTCACGGCCTCGATCACGCCGGGATTGCCGGGCGGGTTGAGTGCTGGGCTCTGGGCCGTGCGCGCCCGCTGGCGGACAATTGCGTCGCTGTCCTTCTGGAACTGGGCCTGCTGGGCGTCCTTCAGGGGGATGAACAGCATGGGATCGCCGCCCGACGACACCATCCGACTAGTCAGCCCGACAATCGTGTAGCGATTGCGCCGCACCTGCACGGCGTCGCCTAGACGAAATCCGGTCTTCACATCGGCGACCGCCTCATAGTGGGCGCGCACGATCTGACGCCCGGCGACCAGATGCGGCGGCTGGCCGGGCTCGCCGGGCGAGGCGGTTTCAGCGCCGACCACCATGACCCGGACATCGCTTCCGGCATGGTCGATCTGCATGGTCAGGTAAGTGACGTTGGCTGCTCGGGCGACCCCGCGCATGGTGCGGATCGACCTGTCGATATCGTCAGGGATGCTCGAGGGTTCGGCATAGGGGCCGAGCGTGTCCTTCTGCACCACCCACAAGTCCGCGCCGCTGTTGTCCAGCATTGCCTGAGCGTCATCAACCATGCCGCGATAGACACCGGCCATGGTCAGGGTGACGCCGATGAGTAGCCCCAGACCGATGCCGGTGAAAACGAATTTTCCCCAGTCATGAAGGATGTCACGTCCCGCTAGGCTGATCATCGCCGGCCGCCGGCGAGCTGATCGACGATCCGGATTCGGGTGCGGGCGGTGAGGCCGCGCTGGCTGTAGGCCACAACCCGCTCGCCCGGTTCCAGGCCGCTCAACACCTGGACCCTACCGTCTAGATCGGTGGCGCCGGTTGCGACGGGCCGAAACCTCAGCTTGCCCTCTGCGACAACCCAGACGCCGGTCTCGCCCTGGACGCGATGAATTGCAGCGTTCGGAACGGTCGGCGTTCTCCTGGCGGGCGGCAGGGTCACGGTCACCTCCGCCAGTTCCCCTACGGGAGGCAGCTCACCGGCTTCAAAGCCGATCTTGGCCAGCAATTCTTCGGTGACCGCGTCGGCCATGGGCTCGGTGCGGATGACCAGGCCTTCGATTGGGGTTCCGCTCCGCGACCGGAGCACCACTTGGGCCCGCAAACCGGGCGCGAGGCCAGTCGATTGGATCTGGTCAAAGCGGGTGTTGATCCAGAGGTTGGTGGGGTCGATGATTTCGACGACGGCCTGCCCGACTACAACCGTGGTCCCCGGTTCCACTACACGGCGGACGACGAGACCATCGGCGGGGGCGACAAGGCGCAAATTGGACCTTTGGCGAAGGAGCGCCGCGCTTTCCGCGCCCGCGCGCCCGCGGTCCTGCGTTGCGGCGGCGAGATTGGCCCGCGCCGCCGCCGACCCGGCTGCCGCCACCTGCAATTCTTGGCGCCGCGTGTCGACCGCCGCATCGGAGACCCAGCCGCCGTCGAGCAACTGTTCGGCTCGCCCGGCCTGGGCTTGCGCCAGCCGCGCCCGCGCATCGGCGTCGGCGAGTTGCGCCTGCGCCGTGCGTTCCAACGCCGCCGCACGGCCCTCAGCGCCCTGTTGCGCGGTGATGCGCTCATCAAGATCGATCGGATCGATTTCGGCGAGCGGCTGGCCCGCAACGACATGGTCCCCAACATCCACCAGCAGCGCCCGGACTCGCCCGGCCGTCGTAGGACCAACGCGGTGCGTATAGCGCGCCTCCACCGCGCCGATCCCAAACAGGGAGGGCGAGATCGCCCTTTCCTCGACCGTCACCAGGGTGACCGATACCGGCGCAAGCGGGCCGGAGCGCAGCGCCACATAGGCGAACGCCACGCCCAGCAACGTCAGGACGGCGATCAACATCCACGTCCGACGATTGCCCGGCAGGGAAATTTTCATGTCCGCGCCCCGATGCCCTTGAGGTAGATGCCGAAGACCCGGCGAGCCATGGTCTGCATCGTCGCGAAATCCCCGGAGATCATGGCCTGCATCACAAGGCCCTGGATCGTTCCGACGAACAGCATCGCCGCGGCCTCGGCATCCAGATCGTCGGGCAGGGCGCTATCGGCCTTGCCGCGCTCGACGAGCCCCATGACACGAGTCCGATAGCCGTCCATCAAAGCTCTCGCGCCGCGCTTCGCGGCCGTGTCGCCCGTGCGCTGGAGCTCTCCGAACAAGATCCGGGGCACGCCCGGTCGGGCGGCGACGAACCCGACATGGGCCATGAACATCGCCTCAAGAGCGGACAAGGGCGACGCCTCCTGCGCGAAGGCCTTGTCGAAGCGCTGTGTGAGTTGGTCGGCGGTCCAGACCATGACCGAACCCCACACTGCGTCCTTGGTGGGAAAGTGTCGGAAGAGCGCGCCTTGGGACAGGCCCATGTGCTGGGCGATTTGTCCGGTTGTGATTTCGGCCGGATTGTTCGTAGCGGCGAGGTCAACGACCGTCTCCACAATCATATTGCGGCGCTGGGCGGCGGGGAGGTTCTGGCGTGCCATGAAGATGATGATACGTGAAAGCTAGTGACTAGTCACTTACATTGGTGACTTACGGCTTTCGAACGCACCGCGTATGGGAAGGCCTTGGGAGGCGCGATTGGGGATGAATGCAAGCTGGCGCCTTGCTGATCGGCATAGGCGAGCGCGAAACTGGCGAACGTGTGAGGTTCGCGGTTGTGCCGGAACAAGGGAGCTCCCGTCATTCGACGGTGACCGGCTCTACCGCCACGCGACGCCAACTGGCAGAGAACCACCAAGCAGTCTCGCCCAACCTCAGAATTGTTTCTTAAGGCCAATGTCCCGCATCACGTCAATCGCCTTGGACGAGACCGGATAGGCTTCCATCCCGGTGCTGCAGATCGCAGAGCGTTCGGGGGCGCGGGCCTCCAGAAGGCTCGCCGCCATCACCGCTAACTCTGGACCGCCGTCGCTGAGAAAGAGCACGCGTTGCATGGTTTCGGTGTTGGTCACGGGAGGCTTGCTTGGATGGGTCGCAGGGAGGGCTGCGTCTACGACGGCCGTGATCGCAGGCGACAGGTCTGGATTGCGACGGTAGCGAACCCATTGAGCGTCGCGCCGGTCCACGACCAGCCCGACCTGCTTGAGCGTGCTCATGTGGCGGGACATCCGCGACTGCGAGGCTCCCAGCTCTATCATGAGCTCGCAAAGGCAATGCTCAGCGCCATCCCAGAGCAGCCGAACAGCGGCGAGCCGGGTGGGTTCAGCCAAGGCGTTGAGAAGCTGGATCGTCTGAAACACAACCCTCCACATTTCTCTGCGCTTATGCGCACAAGCGCATATTGAGGTGGGGGTGGCGATGGGCCCGTCGCCATGCGCGCTTCCAGCTAAAGGTCCGGAGTCTGGAGTTGGTCCAACTTCCGCATCTGGCGCAGCGACGACTGAGATCCGGACGTGCTCGGTCAGGGAAGGGATGCTGTGGGACTTATCGGCTAGCGTAGGGCGCCCGTTTCGGGGGCGCGCAGCGAGGTCGGTTTTTAGGAGCGGGCCATTCGGCGTCTCGGCAGGCCGCTGGGATTGCCCCAGAAGGTCGCGACGGCCAGCGTGCCCAGCAGGGTCAGGGCCAGGCCCGACACGGTCATCACCAAGCGATAGGCGAGTCCCCCGACCTTAGCCGCGTGCAGGGGGAAGTCGGCATTGGTGATCCGCGAGCCCAGGGGCAGGGCCTGAGCGTCGCGCGCGGCGACCATGCGGCCATTGGCCGGATCGAACCACGCCATCGTCCGGCCGTTGGGCAGCCACTCGGCCTGCTGGCGCAGTCTGATCGAGATCAACCCGCTCGCCTTGGCCGGCAGATTGATGATCCGCACCTCGGCGTCGGGGAAGCGGGTCTGCGCTTGCCCGATGAGATTGGCCCAATCCAGATCCTTGGCCAGCTTTCCGCCCTTGATCTTGGGGGGAGCCGAGGCCTGTTCCATGGTCGAAGGCGCGGTGAACGGCGCGCGCAGGGCTCGGGAGAACCACTTCAGGTTCATGGCCGCGCCCGTCGTCAATGAAATGATCAGCAGCGGCGCGACGAGTACGCCCAGATCACGGTGATGATGGACGATCGCCGCCCGCTTCATCATCCGCGGCCAGGCGCGCAGATGGAACATCCGCCGTGTCGGCCACCACAGGATCAGGCCCGTGACCACGAAGCCCAGACCTGCCAGACCCGCCACGCCGCCGACGATCTCGCCCGTATCCCCCGCGAACAGGTGGTGGTGGAAGTCGAACAGCCAGACCTCGGGCCGCGCCCATTTCGACGCCCAGCTCAGGATGATCGCGCCGTCCTGGTCGGTATAGGCCGCCCGCTCGCTGTCCTTGTAGCTCAGCCTGTGCAGGCCCTGGTCGGCGGTCGCCAGCACGATGGAGCGCGGGCGGTCCTCGGCGGCGAAGACTCTCGCCGCCGCCGCCGCCAAGGTGGCTGTGTCCTGCCGCTGGGCGTCGGCGGCGTGAGGCACGGTGGCGCGCAGGAAGGCGTCCTCATGCACCAGCAACGCGCCGGTGAAGCCCAGAAGCGCCAGCAGGAGGCCGATCAGGCCACCCGTCCAGCGGTGCAGGAGACGCAGGGTCTTCATCAGAAACGCGTTTCCCAACCCAGCGTCGCGGTGCGGCCCCGGCCGGCATAGAACTTGTCCCTCTGGGGCGCGGTCGTGTCCGAGTGGTAGGTGATGTATTGCTTGTCGAAGAGGTTCTGGACGCCCAGCGACAGCGCCCCGACCGGCAGCTCGTAGCGCACGAAGGCGTCGGCGACCGTGTAGCCTTCGAAATCGTCCTTCACCGTCGCGGTCTGCATGGTGCGCGACCTGTAGTTCTGCACCTGCAGGCGCAGGGCCCACTTGCCGGCCTGGTAGTCGGCGGCCAGGTTCATACGGTCGGGCGAGATGTTGGCGCCGTCCAGGTCGGTGTCGACCTTACCGTCTCGGTTAGTGTCGGTCTGGCCGCGCAGGCGGGCGTAGCCGGTCGAGACCTCCAGGCCGGGCACGGGCGTGCGGGCCTTCACATTGACCTCCAGGCCCTCGATGGCCACGCCCTGGCGCTGGACGTCGAAGATGCCGTCGGCGTTGCGGACCAGGAACTGGCCCAGCTTCGACTTGGACCAGAAGTAGGTCACGTCGGCGTCCAAGGGGCCGCGCTTGAACTCGGCGCCGATCTCGCGGTTGTTGGACACGATGGGCTCGATCGCCAGGTAGGTGTCGACGTCCTGATTGGGGATGTTGATGCCGCGCAGGATACGCCCCACGTCCGGCACGGTGTAGCCCTCTGCATAGCTGGCATAGGCGCGCAGACCCTTGGCCGGTTCGAACACGACGCCCCCGTTGACCAAGGTGGCCTTGAACTCGGGAGCGCCGCCGCCGACCTGACGCGAACCGTAGGAGGCCAGGGTGGTGAAGTCGTCGACCTTCAGCTTGACGTTCTCGAAGCGCACGCCGCCCGCCAGGCGCAGCTTGCCGTCCACAAGAGCGTAGTTGCCCTGGAAGAAGGGAGCGATGCTCTCGAACTTGGTCGGCGGCACCCAGGCGCGGTCCGTGGCGGTCAGCAGTTGGGCTGTGGTGTCGGTCAGGGCGTCCAGACCCGCGGTGGCGACCAGGCCTTCGATCCCCGGCACGGCGCGCTCATAGCTCATCCGCGCGCCCAACTTGCGCGAACGGTTCGCGGACTGGTCGAACAGCGTGCCGATGGGCGCGATACGCGCATCCTGGAAGGTGGCGCTGATGTCGCCGCCGAAGGTGTCGCGCGTGCGGTTGAAGAACAACTGGGCGTTCAGCACGCCCCCAGCGAGATCATCATTGACCAAGGACGCCGAGATCGACTCGACGCGGTTGGCTGCTGGATCGCCGGGGACCACGCCACGGAAAGCGGTCGTCGGCAAGCGGATGGCGCTGTCGCCGTCGGTCGGGAGAATCGCGGTCGACGGCGTGCGGCCAGCGACCGTGGCGGTCACGTAGTCGCCGTCGCCCTTCAGCTCGAAGCGGCTGCCGACCACGTCCAGGCGAGTGCTGGGGCTGAGTTGCCAGCCGAGGCGGCCAAACAGCGACAGGGTCTTGGAATCCTGGACATCACCCTGGGCGGTATCCATGCCGATGCGTCGGCCGGCGCCGTCATAGAAGGCACCGCGGGTCTCGTAGGCGACGCCGGCGGTGGCGTCGAACGCGCCGCCCCGCCAGCTGACCAGGCCTGCGACCTTGCCGCCCACGGAGTCGCCCAGCGTGTTGCCGCCGCTGGCCTGGATCAGGGTGCGACCCGAGACGCCGTCCTGCTTGGGCGGTCCCACCGTCACCTGGTTCACCACGCCGCCGGTGGCGCCGATGCCCTGCAGGGCGTTAGAGCCGTAGATCAGCTCGACGCGGTCGATGAAGAACGGGTCGATCGTGTAGCCGTCGCGCGAACCGTCGCGGACCGGCGTCGACTGCGGGATGCCGTTGATGGCGTAAAGCGGTGAGCGGCCGCGCAGGCTCTCGCCCGCGCCCGACAGCTTCTGGCGGGTCGGCGAGAAAGACGGCGACAGGGTCGAGACAGCGTCGATGATCGAGCCGCTGATCGCCACCTGCTGGTTCAGGGTTGCGTTGTCGATGACGTCGACCGTCAGGGGCAGGGCGCTGGCCGGCAGGATGGTCCGGGCGGCGGTCACCACGATCTGGTCGATGTCGGTCTGGGCTTGGGCGAACGCGGCCGGTGACAGCGCCAGAGGGCTGAGGCCGGCGAGGAGGGCGAGCCGCAGGCGCGCGCTGGAAACTTGCTTGGTCATGACGCCCCGGAGAACATGAATCTAGGATGAGGCGCCGTATGATGTAATTGCGACTGAGTTGCAACATCTCTGTATGCGATATCGACTTTTAGGGACCGGTAACTGAGCGATGGTCACTCCGCGAAAGCGGCGTCCCGCCGTTAGTCCCGCTAGGCTTAGAGGCGCCGATCGGTGACGCCGCATGCGTTGCGCGACCGAATACCGCCATGGGCTTTGACAAGCCTTCGGCGCCGCGCTGCTCCTAGCCGAAGCCGTCGCCAAGGGTGCGAGCAAGGCTTACGAGCTCAGGCATGGTTCATGGCCGGACTGTGGTCGCCTAGGCCGATGGCTCTGACCGACCCCTTTGTAAGCGAGCCGGAATTCCAAGGTCCCGGTTTTGGATAGGGCTCAATGTCTGGTTCCGACGTGGTCTGGCTCCGACGCGACCGAGCCAGCCGTGCTGACATTGGGAGCGACCGGGCTGGGTCGTTTATTGCCGGCGGTACGGGTGTCTGAATGTCCGGAGCCTGGAGCGATCCCAAGGTCGGCTCTTGGCGCCGTTGCGACCCTTGGCTGGGCATCTATCTGTGCTGCCTCTGCGTGGTCTTTCAGCTTTGAACGGCTCCGATATAGCCAAGCGTCGCGGCGCGATGGACAGCCTGGGAGCGTCCCGCTACTCCCAGCTTTCCCGCCGCGTTAACGATGTGGAAACGCACGGTTGGCGTCGAGATCTGTACAATCGAGCCAATCTCGCCATCGGTCTTCCCGGCTGCGGCCCATTTCAGGCACTGGATCTCTCGCCGGGTCAGACGGGCCTGTTCGCCCGCCGACTTTAGGTCGAGGTCCTGATAGGCGCCCGTCAGCTTCAAGGCCAGGGCATGGAACTGGCTGGCCCGGGCTTCAAAGATGGACCGGACATCGATGGCGGCGTCCGGCGTCGCCCAGACCACGGCCCCGATCACGCCCCTCGGCAGGTAGGCCGGCGCGATGATCGCTGCGCCAACGCCAAAGCTGTCGGTTTGCTCAATGGCGCCCAGGGTGCGGGTCCAGGCCGCATCGCGCCAAGTCGCCAGCTGTCCATTCTGGAAATAGAACGGCTCGGCCGTGAAGCGGGTGGCGAACACGAACGGCGCGCGCAGGGCGAAGCTGGTGTCGCGCCAGTACTGCAGCTCGGGATCGATCCAGCGGAAGATCGTCTCGGCCAGAGGCCGGCCATCGACACCGCGCATGGGCTTGGGGCTGCTGATGTCAGCGGTGGCGGCGATATAGGGCAGGCTGGTTTCGACGCCCAGGGCTGCGGCCTCGCGCGCCAGATCCTCGACGCCCTTCAGCCCGCTCATGCCCGTCCCCCTATCATTTCCGCTAGCTTGCTGCGCCCCCGCCAGTTTCGCAACCTGACATCGAACACCGCTCGATGAAGCGGCGTCGAATGGGCCGCCACGCTGGGTGGACAGGGAGGGATCATGAGACATTCGCTATGGGCGGCCTCGACCGCCGTCTTGGCCTTGCTGGCGACCGGGGGCTCGGCCCTCGCCCAGGAGCAGCTGGAAGAGGTCATCGTCACGGCGACCAAGAGCTCGGTCACCCTGCGCGACGTGCCGCTGTCGATCACCGCCGTGCGCGGCGAGACCCTTCAGGCTCAAGGCGTGACCAAGTTCCAGGACCTGACCGGGACCATCCCCAACTTCACCGTCTCGCAAAGCCCGATCTCGGACGTGATCGCCATGCGCGGCATCAATTCCGATCTTCAGGCCGCCGGCGAGCAGGCCGTGGCCACCTTCGTCGACGGCGTCTATCGCGGCCGAGGCGTGCAGTCGCGCTTCGCCTTCCTCGACATGGGCATGCTGGAAGTGGTGCGCGGCCCGCAGGGCACGCTGTTTGGCAAGAACACCGTCGGCGGGGCCCTGAACATCAGCTCGGCCAAGCCGACCCGCGAATTCGACGGCTCGGCCTCGATCAGCCGCGAGGTCGAGCAGGGCGAGACCGAGGCGGTCGGTTTTATCTCCGGCCCGGTCAACGACAAGCTGCGTCTGCGGGCGGCGGTCCAGTACAACAAGATGTCCGACGGCTGGGTCGACAACAGCTATTACGACGAGGCCCAGCCCCGCTACGTCAACTGGGGCGCGCGCCTGTCGGCCGAGGCGGACCTGGCCGACAACGCCACCGTCTTCGCCCGCTACGACCACGGCGACTTCGACCTGAAGGGCAGCCCGATCGAAATCATCAAGCTGGGCGGGGCGCTGGCGCCCGTGCTGACGGCCTTGGGATCGGACGGCGAGATCGACGGCCGCACACGGATGGGCAATAGCTCGGCCTTCCTGGACCTGGGCACCTCATACCTGATGTTCGGCGACTCCGACGAGATCATGGGCCGCCTGGACATGCGCACGGCCATCGGCGACTGGACGACCATCGCCGCCTGGTCGGCCTATGGCTTTACCCGCGCCTTCGACGCCGATCTGGGGCCGCTGGACGTGCTGCAGGTCAAGCAGATCGAGCAGTACAGCCAGGTAAGCCTGGAGAGCCGGATCAACTTCAAGTCGGTGGGCAAGCTGAAGCCGCTGGCGGGGATCTATCTGCAGAACTCCAGCCTGGACAACGACGGCTGGACCTTCGCCAACACCGTGCCTTTGGGCGTGCCGTTCCCGCCGCTGAGCCGCTTTGGGGTCTTCGACCAGGAGAGTAAGCTGTGGGCGGTGTTCGGCCAGACGACCCTGGCGCTGACCGATACGCTGGAGGCCACCGGCGGCCTGCGCTACGCGTCCGAGAAGAAGGACGCCCACCAGCTGATCACCCTGACCAACGCGGTGACGGGCGGCGCCCTGCCGGCCCCGGTGCTGGCGGTGCTGGCCAATGCGGTGCTGGAGGCCACGCCCCACGATCTGCGGCCCAGCAGCAAGGAGGACGACGTCTCGTGGTCGGCCAATCTGCGCTGGAAGCCCACTGAAGACGCCAGCCTCTATGTCAGCGCGGCTCACAGCACCCTAGGCGGCGGCTTTAACGCCGCCTATTTTGGCACCGGCGGCGCGCGGGCCGGCGAGACGGCCGCGCAGTACCAGACGCGGATGCTCAAGGAGATCGCCTACAAGCCCGAAAAGGCGACGTCGTACGAGGTGGGGGCCAAGCTGCGGTTCGGCGGTAGCGCCGACCTGAACCTCGCCGCCTTCCACGTCACCTATGACGACATCCAGACCTCGCAGTTCACCGGCGGCACCAGCTATGTCGTCGGCAACGCGGCGGCGGCCGAGGCCAAGGGCGTCGAGCTGGACGGCCGCTGGCGGGCCAGCGAGGCGCTGAGCTTCAACGCCGCTGTCGGCTATATCGATTTCCAATATACCGACTACAAGAACGCCGGCTGCACCGTGGCCCAGATCGCGGCGGGCGGCTTCGCCAACGGCGCGGCCTGTTCGGCGGCGGGGATCAACGACCTGACCGGGCGGACCAACCAGATCACGCCGAAGGTCACCGCCAGCCTGGGCGCGCGGCTGGTGGCGCCGATAGGGGCCTACCGCCTGACCTTCGATGGCCAGGCCAACTATGTCAGCCGCTACTACGGCGCCCAGGACCTGGACCCCAATACGATCCAGGGCGCGACGACCAAGATCAACCTGCTGGTCGCCTTCGGGCCGGAAAACCGGGACTGGTCGGTCGAACTGGTGGGCCGCAACCTGACCGACGAGCAGACCTTCCAGACCGCCAACGACGTGCCGCTGGCGACCGGCTCCTACTTCGCCACGACGGAGCGGCCCCGCTCGGTGGCCCTGCGGCTGCGGCTGAACTTCTAGACCCTCCCACTCGGTAACTCGGCCGGCGGTTCCCCCGTCGGCCGATCTTTTTCCGGAGCAGATCTTGAACCTCGATCTCGGCGCTGAGGACCTGCGCTTTCGCGACGACGTGCGCGCCTTCCTGGCCCGCGCCCTGACGCCGGCCCTGCGCGAGGTGGGCGAGCGGGCCACCAGCGTCTTTACAGACAAGCGTCACAGCCTTGCCTGGCAGCGCATCCTGCACGAGCAAGGTTGGGTCGCCCCGGCGTGGCCCGTCGAGCACGGCGGGGCCGGCTGGAACGAGGTGCGCCGCCACATCTTCGCGGCCGAATGCGCGGCGGCCGCCGCGCCAAACCTGGCGCCCATGGGCCTGAAGATGGTGGGGCCGGTGATCATGCGGTTCGGCACGCCCGAGCAGAAGGCCCACTACCTGCCGCGCATCCTGGCGGGCCAGGATTACTGGTGCCAGGGCTATTCAGAGCCGGGCTCGGGGTCCGATCTGGCGTCCCTCCAGATGAAGGCGGTTTCGGATGGCGACGACTATGTCCTGAACGGCTCCAAGATCTGGACCACCCACGCCCAGTGGGCGACCCACATGTTCTGCCTGGTGCGCACCCGGACCGAGGGCAAACCCCAGGCCGGCATCACCTTTTTGCTGTTGGACATGAAGACGCCCGGCATCCGGGTCGAGCCGATCATCACCCTGGCCGGCGAGCACGAGGTCAACCAGGTCTTCTTCGACGACGTTCGCGTGCCCCAATCGGGCCGGGTCGGGGACGAGAACGACGGCTGGACGGTGGCCAAGCACCTGCTGGAGTTCGAGCGCGGCGGCGGCTCGGCGGCGGGGCTGAAGGTATCCTTGTGCCGCCTGCGTCAGATCGCGGCGCTGGAGGCCGAAGACGGCGTCCGGCTGATCGACGATCCGGCGTTCCGGCGACGGCTCTCGGAGGCCGAGGTCATGGTCCAGGCCGTCGAGATCAGCGAGCACCGGGTGCTGTCGGCCCTGTCGACCGGACGCAATCCGGGGCCGGTGTCGTCGATGCTGAAGGTGCAGGGGACCGAGGCCTTGCAGCGGCTGGACGAGATCGGCGTCGAGGCGGCCGGCCACTATGGCGCGGTGCATCAGCTGTCGGCACGCGAGCCCGGCTCGAACCTGCCCATCGCCGGCCCCGAGCACGCCATGGTGCTGATGGCCCGTTATCTGAACAATCGCGCGGCCTCGATCTATGGCGGGTCCAACGAAATCCAGCGCGACCTAGTCGCTCGGCTGATGCTTGGCCTCTAGGACCCTGGCGTTGCCGCCGTCGACAGAACGTCCGGTCTCTGGATTGCTTCGAGCGTCCGCTGTTGGCGCAGCTCAGCTGCGCTTTCTTAGAGCGCGGGTGAAAACCTCCCCGCTTTCCACAAAGCCCGTGGCGAGACAAAATGTGCGCAGGTCCCCGGGCGCGATCGGCGCGTGAAGCCCAAGCTCGCCGCACCCCGCGGAGCGGGCGGCCTGGGAGGCTGCCTTGAGAAGCAGGCGGGCGACCCCGTTTCGACGCCGGTCTGGATCGACGAGGAGGGCGGAGATCCATCCCGCCTTCAGGTCGGCCGTGAGAACCGAGTGCCAATGCACCGCGATGACGCCCGACGGCGGGCCCCATTCGTCGGCGATGAGCAGGACGCCCGGTTGGTCCTGCATGGCGCTCAGGCGCGAGGCCAGTTTGTCCCGGGCGATGGTCAGGCCCGCTGTTTTGAGCAGTTCGGCCAATCCGTCCACGTCGCCATGGTCGGCGGCCCGAATGGACAGGCCATGGCGGCTCGACATGGCGATTGGGTCTCCTGGTCGCGCGGGATCGCGGTCCTGGCCGCTCACGCGCAAGCCATAGAACGCCCGTCTGGCTGTTGGAAGCGCGCCAGGGTTCTCGTTGGGCGCAGGACTGCGGGCTCCCATCGATTTCGTGGTGGTCGAGAGCGAAGGTTTGCCGCTCAGGCGAGATGCCTGATCAGGAAGCGCGCGCCGAGCTGGAGGCCTGGCTCATCGATGCTGTGGCCAAGACCTGGAGAAACGTGGGATGCGACGTCGAAGTCCAGGCCTCTGAGCCGCACGTCGGCCTCGTGCAGGGCTTGGACGGGCAGGACGTCGTCGCGGTTGCCATGGACGAGCAGGATCGGCGGCTTGGTCATGACCTCCGTGGCCAAGGCGTCCGGGTCGGCCAGCATGCCCGAGAAACCAATGATGCCGGCCAGGGTCTTGGTCCGGCGCGGTCCGACGTGCAGCGCCATCATCGCGCCCTGGCTGAAGCCGACCAAGGCCAGCTTGTCTTCGCTGAGGCCATAGGCGGCGAGCTGAGCGTCGATATAGGCGTCCAGGGTCGGAGCCGAGACGCGCACGCCCGCCGCGCGCGCCGCGGGCGTCAGGCTGGTCAGGGGCCACCATTGGCGGCCATAGGGAACGCCGTCGCAGGGCTGGGGGGCGTCGGGCGCCAAGAACAGCGTGTCGGGCAGGGCCGAGGCCCAGTAGGGCGCCAGGTCGATCAGGTCCGCGCCGTTGGAACCATAGCCATGCAGGAAGATCACCAGGGACTTGGCCGGACCGCCCGAGGCGGGCGCCGCGCTGGGACCGTCGAGCGTGGGGATCTGGGTCATGATGGTTCCTGGGCTGGTCGGTTGGCTCGTCCGCTGGTTATAGCCGCGGGCGCGGCTGCGTCGCGCGCCAAGACTTGAGGGGCGCGCCTTTGAGCCGGCTTTGCGGCCTCGGCGGATGGCGTGAACCCGCCGATTCCTTGTCTTTGTACGCCAGGGTACGACGGGCCGATTTGGCTGTTGAGATCGGCCGGCTCCGGGTCTTCTTACTCATCCCCGTAAGCAACGGGGACCCGCCGTGGACCTTTCCGAAGCCAAAGCCGGCCTTGAGCGCAGCCGCCAGATGTTGCGCACCGCCCTGGGGCCCAGCCTATTGGCGCTGCTGGAGGATCCGGGCGTGGCCGAGGTCATGCTCAATCCCGACGGCCGCGTCTGGATTGACCGCTTCGATGTCGGCCTGGTCGATGTCGAGCAGACGGTAGGGCCGGCCGACGCCGAGCGGATCCTGCGGCTGGTGGCCCATCATGTCGCCGCCGAAATCCATGCCGGCCGGCCGCGGCTGTCGGCCGAGCTCCCTGGCGCGGGCGAGCGCTTCGAGGGCCTGTTGCCGCCCCTGGTGGCCGCCCCGACCTTTTCCATCCGCAAGCCCGCCAGCCTGGTGCTCTCGCTCGGCGACTATGTCCGCGCCGGCGTGATGAGCGAGCGGGAAGGGCGGGTGCTGGCCGCCGCCGTCGCCGACCGGGCCAACATCCTGGTCGCCGGCCCGACCTCCAGCGGCAAGACCACCCTGGTCAACGCCCTTCTGGCCGAGGTGGCCAAGAGCGGCGACCGGGTGATCCTGGCCGAGGACCTGCGCGAGCTGCAATGCGCGGCCCACAACCTGGTGGCCCTGCGCACCCGCGAGGGCGTGGCGAGCCTGGCCGATCTGGTGCGCTCGTCCCTTCGCCTGCGGCCCGACCGCATCATCATCGGCGAGGTGCGCGGGGCCGAGGCCCTGGATCTGATCAAGGCCTGGGGCACGGGGCATCCCGGCGGGATCGGCACGCTGCACGCCGGCTCGTCCCTGGGCGCGCTGCTGCGCCTGGAACAACTGATCCAGGAGGCCGTGGTCACCGTGCCGCGCGCCCTGATCGCCCAAACCATCGATCTGATCGCGGTCCTTTCCGGGCGAGGGCGACAGCGCCGTCTGGCCGACCTCGCGCGCCTGGAGGGCCTGGGCCCCGACGGCGCCTACCAGCTCAGTCCCGCCTGAGATTTCGTCCCTAAACCCCGGAGTTTCTGCAATGTTTTACCGTCATCGCGCCGCCGCCGCGCCGCAGGCGAACCCTCATCCGCGTCGACTGCCGAGCGGCCTGATGCTGGCCTGTCTCCTCGTGGCCGGCAGCGCCCAGGCCGCCGGCTCGTCCATGCCCTGGGAAGAGCCGCTGCAGCGCATCCTGGAATCGATCGAGGGACCCGTCGCCAAGATCATCGCGGTGATCATCATCATCGTCACCGGCCTGACCCTGGCCTTCGGCGAGACCTCGGGCGGTTCGCGCAAGCTGATCCAGATCGTCTTCGGGCTCAGCATCGCCTTTGCCGCCTCCAGCTTCTTCCTGTCGTTCTTCTCGTTCGGCGGCGGAGCGCTGCTCTGATGGCCGGCGATCGCGTCATGGGCTTGGCCGCGCCTGTCCGTCGGGCCCTGCTTGAGCCGATGCTGCTGGCCGGGGCCCCGCGCGCAATCGCCCTGGTCAACGGCACCCTGGCGGCCGCCCTGGGGGTGGGCCTGCGGCTCTGGATGGTCGGCCTGGCCGTCTGGCTGGTCGGTCACGGCCTGGCGGTCTGGGCCGCCCGCCGCGATCCGCAGATCTTCGATGTCGGCCGCCGGCATGTCCGGCTTCCGGCTCATCTGGAGGTCTGAGCCGTGCTCGATCTTCGCGAATACCGCCGCCGGCCCGCGCGCCTGGCCGACTATCTGCCCTGGGCGGCGCTGGTCGCGCCCGGCGTGGTGCTCAACAAGGACGGATCCTTCCAGCGCACCGCCGAGTTTCGGGGGGCGGACCTGGACTCGGCCACCGACGGGGAGGTCGCCGCGGTCGCCGCTCGGCTCAACGGCGCCTTCCGCCGCCTGGGCTCGGGGTGGGCGCTGTTTGTCGAGGCGCGGCGCGATCACGCCCAGGCCTATCCGGTCAGCGTCTTTCCCGATCCGGTCTCGGCCCTGATCGACGAGGAGCGCAAGGCCGCCTTCGTCCAGACCGGCGACCACTTCGAGAGCCGCTACTTCCTGACCCTGACCTATCTGCCGCCGGCCGATCGCCGGGGCCGCATCGAGGGCCTCTTCATTGAAGGCCGAGCCGGGGCGGGGGTCGACTGGCGCGCCGAGCTGGCCGGCTTTGTCGATCGGTCCGATCGGCTTCTGGCCCTGCTGGACGGCCTGATGCCCAAGGCCGACTGGTTGGACGACGCGGCGACCTTGAGCTTCCTGCACGGGGCGGTCTCCACCGTCCGCCAGGCGGTGGGTGTTCCCACGACGCCCATGCACCTGGACGCCCTGCTAGCGACGGAGGCCCTGACGGGCGGGCTCGAGCCGCGCCTGGGGTCCGCGCATCTGCGGGTCCTGACCCTGACCGGCTTCCCGTCCGCGACGGTCCCCGGCCTGCTCGACGCGCTCAACCGCCTGGGCATGGCCTATCGTTGGACCACCCGGGCCATCTGCCTGGACAAGACCGATGCGGCCAGCCTGCTGGGCAAGATCCGGCGCCAGTGGTTCGCCAAGCGCAAGTCGGTGCTGGTCCTGCTGCGCGAGGCCCTGACCCAGGAGGCCTCGCCGCTGGTCGACAACGACGCGGCCAACAAGGCCGCCGACGCCGATCTGGCCCTGCAGGACCTTGGCGGCGACGCGGTGGCCTTTGCCTATGTCACCGCCAGCCTGGTGGTCTGGGACGTGGACGCAGGCTTGGCCGCCACCAAGCTGGCCCTGGCCGAGAAGGTCATCCAGGGCCGCGACTTCACCGTCATCCGCGAGAGCGTCAACGCCGTGGAGGCCTGGCTGGGAACCCTCCCGGGTCACGCCTACGCCAATGTCCGTCAGCCGCCGCTCTCGACCCTGAACCTGGCCCACATCGCCCCGATGTCGGCGGTCTGGGCCGGGCCGGCGCGCAACGCCCATCTGGACGGTCCGCCGCTGCTGATCGCCAGGACCGCCGGCTCGACCCCGTTTCGGCTGAGCCTGCATGTCGGTGACGTCGGTCACACCCTGATCGTCGGGCCGACCGGGGCCGGCAAGAGCGTGTTGCTGGCCCTCCTGGCCCTGCAGTTTCGGCGCTATCGGCAGGCCCAGGTCTTCGCCTTCGACTTCGGCGCCTCCAGCCGGGCGGCTGTGCTGGGCATGGGCGGGGCGTTCCACGACCTTTCCGGCGAGGGCGCAGGCGCCCTGACCCTCCAGCCCCTGGCCCGTATCGACGAGCCCGACGAGCGGGCCTGGGCGGCTGGCTGGCTCGCGGCGGTTCTGGCGCGGGAGGGCGTGGCCATCACCCCGGCCGTACGCGACTGCGTCTGGGCGGCGCTGGCGAGCCTGGCCAGCGCGCCGGTCGCCGAGCGCACCCTGACGGGCCTGGCGGCCCTGTTGTCGAACCCGGCGCTCAAGGCCGCCCTTGGGCCGTTCATTCTGGGCGGGCCGTTTGGTCGGTTGCTTGACGGCGCGGGCGAGGCTTTTGGGAATGCCAGCGTCCAGGTCTTCGAGACCGAGGGTCTGGCGCGCGGCGCGGCCGCGCCGGCGGTCCTGGCCTATCTCTTTCACCGCATCGGACGACGACTGGACGGTCGGCCGACCCTGATCCTGATCGACGAGGGCTGGCTGGCGCTCGACGACCCGGCCTTCGGCGCCCAACTGCGCGAGTGGCTCAAGACCCTGCGCAAGAAGAACGCCTCGGTGATCTTCGCCACCCAGTCGCTGGCCGATGTCGTCGACAGTCCGATCGCCGCCGCGATCGTCGAGAGCTGCCCGACCCGGATCTTCCTGCCCAACCCGCGCGCCCTGGAGCCGCAAGGGGCGGCGGCCTATGCCCGGTTCGGGCTCAACGATCGCCAGATCGAGATCCTCGCCCGCGCCACCCCGACCCGCGACTACTACCTGCAATCTCGGGGCGGCGACCGCCTGTTCGACCTGGGCTTGGGGCCCGTCGCCCTGGCCTTCTGCGCCGCCTCGTCCAAGGCCGATCAGGCCGCGATCGGCGAGGTCCTGGCCGCCCATGGCTCCGACGGCTTCGCCGGCGCCTGGCTGCGCCGGCGGGGTCTGGCCTGGGCGGCGGATCTGGCTCTCAACAGCGACCTGAAAATCCAAACCCTTCCAGTGACTTCACCGGAGATCTTGTCATGATCCTGACCCGACGCGCACTGGTGGCGCTGCTGCTGGCTGGCCCCATGCTGGCCAGCTTGCCGCCGCCGGCCGCCCACGCCCAACTGGCCGTCCATGATCCGGGCAACTACGCCCAGAACCTGCTGCAGGCCGCCCGCGCCCTGCAGGCGGTCAACAACCAAATCGCCTCGTTGCAGAACGAGGCCCAGATGCTGGTCGGCCAGGCCAGGGCCCTGGCCAGCCTGCCTTACTCGTCCCTGGCCGCGCTCCAGGCCCAGGTCGACCGCACGCGCGAGCTGCTCGGACAGGCCCAGGCCCTGGCCTATGACGTGTCGCAGATCCAGCAAGCTTTCCGCGCCAACTATGGGGCTGTCGACCTGTCGGCCAGCGACGCGGCCCTGACCGCGCGCGCCGACGTCCGCTGGACCACGGCCGTTGCTGGCTTCCAGGACGCCCTGAAGGTTCAGGCCGGCGTGGTCGGCGGCCTGGGCGCCAGCCGCGACCAGCTCACCAGCTTGGTGGGCGCCAGCCAAGGCGCGGTCGGCGGGCTGCAGGCGGCCCAGGCCGGCAATCAGCTGCTGGCCCTTCAGGCCCAGCAACTGGCCGACCTGATCGCGCTCAGCGCCGCCCAGGGCCGCGCTCAGGCCTTGGAGGCCGCCGATCGCGTCGCCGCCCGCGCCGACGCCAGGGCCCGGTTCTCGAGGTTCATGGGCGGGGCGGCCCAGCCATGACCCGGGCCCTCGTCTGGGGGGGCGTAATGATCATCTTGCTTGGGGCCGCGGGCTTGGCGGTGACCGCGTCCCAGGCGCCAACCGCGCCGCCGCGGCCTTCCGCCACCGCGCGCGATCCCGACCTAGCGCGGTGCCGCGCGCTTGGCGAGGCGGCGCAGGCCGATGACGGCTGCCGCGCCGCCTGGGCCGCGGCCCGCACGCGGTTTTTCGACGGGGGACGGCCATGAGCGACACCGGCGTCATCGATCGCTTCTTCGATGTCTTCACCCGCTACATCGACAGCGGTTTTGGCCTGCTGGGCGGCGAGGTCGCCTTCCTGTCGACGACCCTGGTGGCCATCGACGTCACCCTGGCGGCGCTCTTCTGGGCTTGGGCGTCGGGCGAAGACGTCATCGCCCGATTGGTCAAGAAGACCCTCTATGTGGGGTTCTTCGCCTTCCTGATCGGCAACTTCCATGGCCTGACAGGGATCGTCCTCAAGAGCTTCTCCGGCCTTGGCCTCAAGGCCAGCGGGGCAGGGGTGTCGGCCGACGACTTTCTGCGGCCGGGCAAGCTGGCGGCGCTGGGGCTCTCGGCCTGCAAGCCGATCCTGCAGGCGGCCAGCGAGCTGGGCGGCTTTCCCGGCTTCTTCGAAAACACCGTGCAGATCCTGATCCTGCTGATCGTGGCGCTGTTCGTCATCGTCGCGTTCTTCATCATGGCCGTGCAGGTCTTCGTGGTGCTGATCGAGTTCAAGCTCGTCAGCCTGGCGGGCTTTGTCCTCGTGCCGTTCGGGCTCCTTGGACGCACCGCCTTCCTGGCCGAGAAGGTGCTCGGCAACGTCATCGCTTCTGGCGTCAAGGTCATGGTCCTGGCCGTGATCGTCGGCATCGGCTCGTCGCTGTTTTCGGAATTCACCAGCGCCGCCTCCGGCCAGCCGACCCTCGAAGAGGTCCTGGCCATGGCCCTGGCCGCCCTGACCTTGCTGGGCCTGTCGATCTTCGGACCCGGCGTCGCCTCGGGCCTGGTCTCCGGCGCGCCGCAGTTGGGGGCCGGCGCGGCGGTCGGCACCGGCCTGATGGTCGGCGGCATGGCCATGGCCGGCGCGGCAGCCGCCCAGATGGCGGTGAGCGGCGGCGCGAGCCTGGCCGCCGACGGAGCCAGCAGCGCCGCCAGCGGGGCGGCGGGTGGCCGGCTTCCGCCGGGCGGACCGGGAAGCAGACCCGAGCGATCGCCGCAGTCTGGACCCTCATCGCCCGGAGGCGGGAATGGTGGCGGGGGCGCGGCCACGGCGACGCCCTCGCCCAAGCCGCGCGCGGAGGATCGCGGTGGCGGCGAGGAGGGCGGTGGCGGCGAAGGCGGCGCGTCGGCTCCGCCGGCCTGGGCCCGTGACCTCCAGCACAAGCAGGCTCTGGCCCATGGCGTGGGCCTGGCCCTCCACGCCGCCGGCGGCGGCGACGGTCACAGCGGCGGCGCCGCACCCAGTTTGAAGGAGGACTAAAGATGAACCCCTTGAAGGGATCGGCGCGCTATGGCGCGACGCCGCAGCCGGAGACCCCCTATCAGCGGGCCGGCCAGGCTTGGGATGAGCGGATGGGCGCGGCCAGGGTCCAGGCGGCCAATTGGCGGCTGATGGCCTTGAGCCTGCTGGCGCTGTCGGGCGGCCTGTCGGCGGGCTTGGTGGGTCTCGCCCTGCGCGGCGGGGTCACGCCCTGGGTCGTCGAGGTCGATCGTCTGGGTGAGCCGCGGGTCGTCGCGCCGGCGGTGCAGGGCGCGCGGGCCACCGATCCGATGATCGCCTGGACCCTGGCCCGCTTCATCACCGACGTGCGGGCGGTCTCCACCGACCCGGTGGTCATGCGCCAGGCCTGGCTGCGGGCCTATGACTTCACCGACGCGGACGGCGCGGCGGCGCTGTCGGACTATGCGCGCCGCAATGACCCCTTCGCCCAGGTCGGCCGGGCCCAGGTGGTGGTCACCGTGTCCAGCGTGGTGCGCGCAACCCCGAGCAGCTTTCGCGTGGCCTGGGGCGAGCAGCGCTACGCCGACGGTCAGCTGGTCGGAACCGAGCGCTGGAGCGCCATCCTGACCCTGGTGGTCAAGCCGCCGCATACGGCCGAAGGCCTGCGCGTCAACCCGCTGGGCGTTTTTGTCTCGGGCCTGTCGTGGTCGAAGGAGTTCGGCGAATGACCCGGTTGGTCGCAGTGGTGATGGTTGGCCTGGTTCTTCCGGGCGTGTCGCTGGGCCAGCCGTCCGGCCAGCTGGCGGTGCCCGGCGGCGCCAAGCGTTTCGTCTTTGTCGACGAGGCGGTGTTTGCGGTGATCGCCATGCCGGGCCGGATCACCGACATCATCCTGGAACCGGGCGAGAGCCTCGTCGGGTCCGGGCCGGTGGCGGCGGGCGACACCGCCCGCTGGGTGATCGGCGACACCATCAGCGGGGCGGGCGAGCAGCGCCGCGTCCATGTGATGATCAAGCCGACCGCGGCGGGCCTGGCCACCAACCTGATCATCAACACCGACCGGCGCACCTATCACCTGGAGCTGCGCGCCTCGTCCCGGACCTGGCTGTCCCAGGTCTCCTGGCGCTACGAGACGGCTTTCGCGCCTGTGGTGGTCCCAGCGCCGCCTGCGCCGATGTCGGTTCCCGCCGTCGCAGACGCGCCGGCCGGGCCGTTGAACCTGGCCTACCGCATCAGCGGCGACCATCCGCTTTGGCGGCCGGCCCGGGTGTTCGACGACGGACGCCGGGTCTTCATCGAATTTGCGCCCACCATCGATCTGAGCGACCTGCCGCCGCTCTATCGGGTCGGTCCCGACGGCAAGACCGTCGAGCTGATCAACTATCACGTGGAAGCCCGCCGCCTGGTCGTCGATCGCCTGTTCGACCGCGGCGAGTTGCGGCTGGGCGGCAAAAGCCAGGCCCAGGCCGTTCGCCTGACGCGCCTGACCCCGCTGACGGAGGCTTCCCGATGAGCCAGGATCCGCAAGAGGCCGAGAAGGCCATCGCCAAGACCTTGCGGCTGCGCGGAACGCCGGCGCCGGTGGCCCAGGTCTCGCGCCGCGCCTTGCTGATCGTCGGCGCGGTGCTGATCGCCGGCGTGGCCGGGGCGGTGAGTTGGTCGCTGATGGACAAGCGCAAGCCGGCGGCCGTCGAGGCGACCTATACGCCATCGCCGCCGCCTGAACGGGTCAACGCCTTGCCGCGCGGCTATGTCGGTCCGGCCAGCGTTCCGGCCCTGGGGCCACCGCTGCCGGGCGACCTTGGTCGGCCGATCTTGAGCGCGGCGCGGGCGCGTCAGGCTGGCGAGCCGTCGGCTTTACCGGTTGGCAGGCTCGCTCCTCCCGCCACGGCTCCCGCCACGGCTCCCGCCATCGCCCCCGTCGTTTCTGCACCGCTCGATCCGCAGGTTGAGGCCGCGCGGGAGGTTCGACGCGCGGCGATCCAGAGCGGTCTCTTCGTGGCGACTTCGGTCCGGCGTGACGGGACGGCGGCATCGGGTCAGGTGAGCGGTTCAGAAGCGCTTGGGCCTTCCGGAGCGGCTGACGGCGGGCAGGCGGGCGATCCGCGCACCACCAGCGTCGAGCGTCTGCAAGCGCCGGTCTCGCCCTATATCCTTCAGGCCGGCGCGATCATCCCCGCGGCCCTGGTCACTGGGCTGCGCTCGGACGCCCCGGGCGTCGCCATCGCCCAGGTCACTCAGGACGTCTTCGACAGTTTGGGCGGCGGCGTGCTGTTGATCCCGGCGGGGGCGCGCCTGGTCGGTGACTACGACGCCGAGGTCCAGAGCGGCCAGAGTAGGCTTCGGGTCGTCTGGACGCGCCTGATCCTGCCGTCAGGGCGCTCGATCGTGCTGGACAAACTGCCGGGCGCCGACGCGCAAGGCATGGCGGGCCTGCAGGACGGCGTCGATCGCCATGGCCGCCGTGTCCTGGCCGCCGCGGGTCTCAGCGCCCTGCTGGCCATCGGCGCCGAGGCCGGGTCGTCGAGCGAGGAGTCCGACCTGGCCCGCGCCGTGCGCCGGGCCGGCGCCGACACCGCCAGTGGTGTTGGCCAGCAGATCGTCGGCAAGAGCCTGGATCTGGCCCCGACCCTGACCATCCGGCCCGGCGCGCCGTTGCGCGTGCTGCTGACCCGCGACCTCGTGCTCGAACCCTATGACGACAAACGCTCTCTCGAAAGGAAGACGCCATGAGCAAGTTGAAGCTGGGCGCGCTGGAAGACGAGACCCCCGTCAAGCTGACCCTGGACCTGCCGGCCGCCATCCATCGTGATCTGCTGGCTTACGCCCAGGCTCATGCGGCCGAGAACGGGGGCAAGGCGGTCGAGCCGGCGCGGCTGATCGCCCCGATGCTGGCCCGGTTCATGGCCACCGACCGGGCGTTTGTGCGCGGGCGGCGGGGTCGGGGCGACTAGGTGACGTCAAACGGCTTGGGGCGGGACCCAGCACGCCGCAAGGCGAGGATTAGAGACGCGCCAGCGGCGCCGATCGGTCGTTGGGCGGCGGCCTTTCAAGCGTCGCCCTTGTGGCGATCTAATCTCGGTCGTTGAGCCGACGTTCGAGGGCGAAGACGCTGTCCAGGACCGTTTCGAAGCTTGGAGCTTCTCCGAAGATCATCGGCCGCATCAGCGCGTAGTCGCGGCGCAGGTCGTCGTACATCGGCCCATCCGGCGACAGGGCGAAGGTCGGCGGCCTGGCGCTGGCCAGGTCGAAATCAGGCCGGTCGAAGAACAGCCGCGCATGGGTCACGCAGTCGGCGCCGAGGGCCGCGTCGGCCATGGCCGCCTCGCCCGCCGCGTCCTGCATCAGCATGTGCAGGTCATAGTAATGACGCGAGATCCGCTGGCCGCCGCCGCGCAAGGCCGCCCTGCGATCGTACCAGCGCCGCAAGCCGTGAAGGATAACCACCTTGTCCCAGAAGGTCCGCTCGGCGTCGACCGTGACCACATTGGCTACGGAGAGATCCAGGCCCGGCGCATCATCATCGACATAGGGGCGGATAGTCTTGGTCGTGTGCGGATCCAGCGCCGACTTGGCCCCGGATTCGATCTTAACCGTGCTGCGGACGTAGCCGTCCGCCGGCGTCGCCGACGGGTAGCTCAGCAGCAGGGTCTGGGCGTCGTCCGGGGCGACTTGCAGTTCGAAGCGCTCGGCCGCCACGCCCGTCCGCGCGGCGGTCTGGGCGATGATCGCCTGCAGCGCCTCGCGCAGGTCGCCCTGGATATAGGCCGCGCCGGCCGCCTCGATCGCCTCCAGGGCGACTTTACGTTTCTTGCCGCTCATCGCTTGCAGGTTCGCCACCGAGACCGGTTCGCCGATATCGTCGCGAAACACCGTCACGTCGATGTCCTCGGAGAAGCGCTTGATCATACCAAAGCCCTTGGACAGCGAGGTGCCGCCCTTGAAAAGCAGCCGAGGCGCGCTGTCGGGCCGGCCGTTGAACAGGGCGTCCAGCACCCAGCACACCCAGAAATCCTTCTCGGCGTTTTGCGGCGTCGTACCCAGCCTTTGGGCCGTGGCGGCAAACAGGCCCGCGCGTTCTTCGTCCTCGGCGGCGATGATCTGATCGAAGGCGGGGTTCATGCGCTCGCCGGCCCGGCCGGCTGGGGGGCCAGGTCCTGAGCGAGAGAGGGGCGCAGGAGGTCCTGCATCCAGGCGGGCAGGGCGTTAAAGCCCGACGCCAGGTCGGCCCGCAGCGCCGGGCCTTGGGCCGGGTCGGCGAGCAGGGCGCGCAGGCGTTGGTCGTAGCGGTCGATCCCGTTGTCGTCGTGACCCAGGGTGTCGCGAACCCAATGCAGGGCCTGGACCAGGCGCATGGCCGGCCGGCCGGCCCAATAGAGCTTGCTGGCGGCCGTCGGTCGGAAGGTGATGTCCATGGCCCCCAGGCGGATCGGCCGCAGCCGCGCGTCCGCATGGACCACGATCTTGGCCGGTACGGCGTTGGTGAACCCCAGGTCGTTGGCTGCGGTCATGCCGTCGACCAGGACCCGGATCTGGTCGCGACGCGCGACCGCGTCGATCACCGCGCGGGCATCGGCGGGGCTTTGCGCCTGGGTCAGGCTGTTGCGCTTGGGTTGGTCGTAGAGGCCGCGGTCGATGCGGCGCAGGAGGCCGCGCGCCACCTTGCGCTGCAGGGCCTTGTCGACCGCGTCACGGCCGCCCAGGTCCAGGAAGTCCGAAGGCGTCCAGACGCGTCGGCTGGCCCCTTGGGCGATCCGGGCGTCGAGCCTGGTGGTGAGGTTTTCGGCTGTCATGTCCGAAGCGTGTAGTCATTTTTCGGACATTTTGCAAGGAAGTGTCCGAAAATTGTCTACATTTTTCGGACATTTCCCCAAACCCTTGCTTTGGGCGCCCTGAAAATTGAGGCTCTCGCGACGTGCAAGAACACTCAGCGCCAGTTTTTCGACGGGGCATCAAGGTTTAAATTAATCCAACAGGCACTCGGCAGATCTGCTCTCAGCGTGGGAACCGAGGTTTTCGGTAACGGTGCATCCCGTCTTTCCAGGGCGTGAATCGGGGTAGGCAGCGCCATGACGCTAGATGATCTCGACACGATGCTTGAACACCTTGTTGTAGCAGAGGCGGCGTCGGGCGATCCGGAGGATGGCCCGGGCCTAATCACCCTTTCGGCGACGAGCCGCGGCGCCCTTGGCCTCGAGTCCGGAATGGCGTGCGTCAATATTCTCAAGGGAACCCGCTATCGGGGTGTGCGCGTGGCCGTGACCCGCGCGATGGAAGACGCCGTCTTCTCGCGCCACGAAGCTCGCGCCAGGGGCCATGACGATTTCGAGCCCTTCGAGCCGCGAGCACTGCGGAACTGATTCCTCGCCCCTCGTCCCAAAGCCAGCCTGCGGCGGCCTCCCTACAGAACCCTCCTTTGTGAGGGGCCGCCGATGCGGCGGCGGGCTTGGGGCTCCGCCCCTGGCGCGCTTCGGATCGGTTTCCGCCCAGCTTCGGCCGGCCTTTGGCCGACCTGCCAGCCGGGTCCCCGCGAAGCCGACCGCTCCGCTTGCACCCCCGGTCTCGCCGACGGGCAAGGGTTCATGTTGAACCCCTGCTTTGAGGATGAAGATCATGGGACAAGCTGCTGAAAAGCTGGAGCCCCGCATCTATGTCGCCTGCCTGGCGGCCTATAACAACGGCTGGCTGCATGGCGCCTGGATTGATGTCGAGGATGACGCCGATGCCGTGCGCGACGCCATCAACGCCATGCTGAAGGCCTCGCCCGTGGCGGGCGCCGAAGAGTACGCCATTCACGATCATGAGGGCTTTGGCGGGGTGGAGATCGCCGAATATGCCGGGGTCGACAAGGTGGCGGCGATCGCCAGCTTCCTGCGCGAGCGCGGGACCTTGGGCGCCCTGGTGCTGGAGCACTTCTGCGGAGACCTGGACGCGGCGGCGAGCGCCCTGGACGAGGACTATTGAGGCGTCTTCGCAAGCCTCGCCGACGGCTATCAGGAGATGACCGAGGAAACCCGGACCATTCCGGAGGCCCTGCGCCTCTATATCGATTGGGAAGCTATGGCGCGCGACGCGCGGCTGAACGGCGAGGTCTTCGCCGTGGAGACCGCCCACGATGAGGTCCACGTGTTCTGGTCGCGCTAGGCCCTGGGCAGGACGATGATCAGCGTCCAGGCGGCCGCGCCGACGATCAGCGCCACGGCCAGCAGGCTGGCCCAACCGACGGGGG
>Ga0209066_10000418_pt1 | contig 63017 bp, 58 predicted proteins | sample All_14_2_FD_187198 | JGI IMG/M metagenome (GOLD analysis project Ga0209066, IMG submission 187198) | Freshwater microbial communities in response to fracking from Pennsylvania, USA - Allegheny Zone_MetaG_DW_15 (SPAdes) (version 2) ...
GGGCGGAGGCGGCGGCGGCTTGATCAGCTGGGTATCCAGCTTCTCGTCCTCGAAGACCCGTTCCTTGATGGTGAAGCGCATCTTGTAGAGATACAGCACCAGGCCTGCGTGAAGCAGGACCACGATACCGATCGCCACAAGCCACGCCACCGGGCTGGCTTTGGTCGCCGGGGCGTCGAACGGATTGTGAGTCGGCCGAGCCAGGTCTTGTGATTGATCTGACATCTGCGTCACCCACCCGCCGCAGCTTTACTGTCATCCTGGCCAATCAGAGCGACACTGTAGAAACCATTGTCCTGCAGTGCGTTCATGACCTGCATGAAGGTGCCGTAACGGACCTCCTTGTCAGCCCGGATGAAGATCCGCTCTTTGCTCGGATCGCGTTTCCCGACCTGTTTTGTCAGGTCTTCGCCAATTACAGCCAGATCGGTGGGGAAGTCCCCGATGTACAGGGCTCCACCTTTCTGGATCGAAATGTAGACCGGCTTTGGCGGGTTGGTTCGAGGCTTGGCCACCGCTGTGGGCAGCTTCAGCTCGACCGACACGCTGGCGAGAGGCGCAGCCACCATGAAGATGATCAGAAGGACCAGCATAACGTCCACGAAGGGCGTAACGTTGATCTCGCTGTTCTGTTCGACCTGGTACCTGCCGCCCCCGCCCGAGCCTGCGAGTTTGGCGGCCATCTGGATTAGGCCCCCTTGTCGAGCAGCCGCGAAATGGCGTTCATCAGTTCAGCGGTGAAGCCATCCGTGCGGGCGCCAAACGAGGAAACCCGCGTCTGGAAGTAGTTGTAGAAGATAACCGCAGGAATAGCCGCGAACAGACCGATACCCGTGGCCAGCAGGGCCTCGGCGATACCGGGAGCCACAACGGCGAGGTTGGTCGTGTTGGTGTTCGCGATACCGATGAACGAGTTCATGATCCCGTAAACGGTGCCGAACAGACCGATGAACGGACCGGACGAACCGACAGAGGCCAGGAACTGCATGCCGCCGGAAAGGCGCTTCGCGAGGGTCGCCTGCACCGCGCCGACAGCCGTTTGGGCCCGCATGATGGTCGAGTCGCGATGCTCGCCGTAGATGTTCAGGCCCGCCTGACGGGACAGTTCGACTTCGGAAGCGGCCGCGGCGGCCATGTCGGCCAGCGGGTTGCCTTCGAATTCTTCGGAGATGCCGACGCGGCCCATGTCGTTGATCGACTTGGCGCCACGGAAGGCTTCGACGAAGCGGTCGGACTTGCGGTTCAGGCCGCCGAACTCGATCAGCTTGGTGATCAGAAGCACCCAGCTGAAGATCGAGGCCAGCATCAGGCCGATCATGACGACCTTAACGACCGGCTCGGCTTCCATGAACATGGTGACCGGGGTCAGCTTGCCACCGTGACTGTCGATGACCGGCGGAGCAGCGTCGGCGGCGGCCGGAGCCGGAGCGGCGGCCTCCGTCGTCGCGGGCGCGGCCGCTTCGGTGGTGGGGGCCGCGGCTTCCTGAGCGAAAGCGGGGGCGCTCGCCATCAGCGCCAGGGCGCCGATCATTGCGAGGAGGGGGGTCGTTCGTTTGTTGTCGAGCATCTTTCGCCAGTTCCTGCTTGGTCTAGCACTTTTTGGACCGAAGGGTCGTCGCGCGGAAGCGTCTCCACCCTAGACTAATTGTTGCTTGGACGCGATCCACGAATGGAACGCGCTCAAGACGCTTTCGCTGCGCCCGACCCGCGACACCCTCGCCACCGTGCGGATTGGCGAGAGCGTTGTGAAGGCGCATCGAAACGGCGCGGTCGCGAGACCGCACTGCTTCTGCACCAAGTTAGACTTGGCGCTACGGCCCTTTGGCAACCCCTTTCTGCATCGTCAAGGGGCCATAGTGCATAGATCATGCCCTCGCCCCCCTCATCCGGGGTTAGTTTTGTGCACTGCACAATAGAGAACGCCTGACGGTTCGAAGGATTTTCCCCCGCCGGGTGAAAATGCATTGTGCGCTGCAACAATACGGCGGAACGCCGGTCATTGATCGCTATGATTTCTGGACGGTTCGCGCGAAAAGCGAAGGAATGGTGCCTGGGGGCGGATTCGAACCACCGACACGCGGATTTTCAATCCGCTGCTCTACCAACTGAGCTACCCAGGCCAAGGCCTAGCGAGGGGGCCGCCCCCGCGGGAGACGGGTCTATAAAAGAGGGTCCGCGCCAAGTCCAGCGCGGTTTTCCTGTTTATTCGTCGGAGTCGTCATCTTCTTCGGCCGCCCCGTCCTCCAGGCCGGAAATCGCATAGGACCCGGAGAGCCACCGATGCAGGTCGACGTCGGCGCAGCGCTTGGAACAGAACGGCCGGTATTCGGTCGCTGCCGGCTTGTCGCAAATCGGGCAGGGCTTGCTCATCGACTGATCACATCCATGCGGTCACTGGCCCAGTCCGGCTGAGCCTCGATCGCAAACCGACCGCCGAGCAGGTCCCTGACCGCCGGCTCCAGATCCTTGAAGGCCTGGGCAACCTCGGGGCTGCAGCGCGCCAAGAGCCTCCCACCGGGGTCGGCGCGCCCTTCCCTCTCCAGCACCCGAACAAGCCGCAGAGCCGCCGTCAGGGGCGTCAGTCCCCCCGATTCAGACTGCAGACGCTCCAGCACCGGACGTCGACGGCGGGGCACGGTGACCTCGATGGTGCCGAATCGGCTCAGCGGCCCGATGGCGACCCCGGGATTGTCCGGACCGAAGGCTGTTCGCACGGCGGCCAGCATCGCGTGACCGTCATGCCCCCTCCCCGCCAGATCGAACACCACCAGGCCGCCGATGCCTTTCAGCCGCAGAAGCCTCGCGGCCTCATTGATCGCGGCGAGGTTGGCTTGTCGGGCGACCCGTTTGGAATCACTTCCGGTGCGCTCGCCGGTATCGACGTCGATCGCCGTCAGCGCCCGCGTCGGCTCGATGGCCAGGCTGCCGCCGCCCGGCAACGGGTGCTCGATCAGCAGAGCCTCGGCCTCGGCCTCGTCGGCCGCGATTCGGGCTTCTGGGCCCGTCTCGATCTCGTCGGCCTTGCTGAGAGCCAGCAAATCCTCCTGCAGACCGGGCGCGGGGGCCAGCAAGGCCGGAGCCCCGTCGGCCGGACCAAGCAGCCAGGCGGTCGCCAGCTTGCCCCGGCGAGGCTCGCCGCGGATTTCGACCTCGACCGATCCGCCCTGGACCGGCCGCGGCGCATCCGGACGCAGAGCGAGGATCGCCTCCTGGCCACCCGGAAGTTCAAGAAAGGCGGAAGCGAAGGCCGGCTCGACCTTGCGGACCCGCGCAATGCTGCGCGCGCCCATGACAAGGCAGGCCGGGTCGCCGTCTCGCCGGATCAGAAGCCGCTCCGGGCGCCCGTCCAGCATGACCACGCCGCGGCTTTCACCGACGCCGCGATCCAGAAAGGCTTCGCGGCGGCTCATGACCCCGGACGTCGCCATCCGGCGCCCTCGAGAAGGGCCAGGGTCTCATAGAGCGGCAGACCGACCACGCCGGTAAAGCTGCCCTGCAGACTTGTGACGAAGGCCCCTGCCCGCTTGTGGATCTTGTAGCCGCCGGCGGCGTCGTCCCAGTCCCGGGAGGCGATGAAGTCCGAAATCTCGCGATCGGTCAGCCGCTTGAACGCGATGCGGCTCTCGACCACACGGGCCGACACCCGTCCGCCTGGGGCGACGACCGCAACGCCGGTCAGCACCTTGTGGGCCCGTCCGGACAGCAGAGTCAGCATACGGCGGGCGTCAGTCTCATCCACAGGCTTGCCGAGCACCCGGCTTCCGACCGCGACAATGGTGTCGCCGCCAAGAACGAAGGCGTCGCCATGGCGGGCGGCCACGGCAAGGGCCTTTTCCCGGGCCAGCCGGTCGACCAGCCGGCGAGGCGTCTCATCCTTGCCGGGCGTCTCGTCAATGTCTGCGGGATCGATGAGGTCGGGCTCTATTCCGACCTGTCCGAGCAGCTCGAGCCGTCGAGGGCTGGCGCTGCCGAGAACAAGCCTTTGGCGCGCCGGCTCACCCGCGACGCCACGGCCTTGCGAAGACGGGGCCAAACCCCGCCCTTACTTGAAGCGGTAGGTGATGCGACCCTTGGTCAGGTCGTAGGGGGTCATCTCGACCAGCACCTTGTCCCCGGCCAGAACCCGGATGCGGTTCTTGCGCATCTTGCCCGCGGTGTGGGCGATGATCTCGTGGTCATTCTCGAGCGTTACGCGGAACGTCGCGTTGGGCAGCAGCTCACTGACTGTGCCCGGAAACTCGAGCAGTTCTTCCTTAGCCATACGGCCTCTCAACAGAGTTGTCCTTAAAGCAAGACGGCCCGCGCACCTCGATTCGGAGCGCGAGCCGCAGCTCGGTGGCGGGGCTTATAGCGCATACGCCCCCCAAAGGTCGATGGTTCCCGGACAGGGCGTCTGATTCTAGCCGCCGGCTGTGACCACACGGCCAAATCGCCGACGGATCCGGCCATACAGTTCGTCCCGGACCTGACGGTAGGCCTCCAGCCTCTGCTCCCGCGAGCCGGTGACCAGCGTGGGGTCATAGGTCGGCCAGTATTCGATATCCACCGCCCGTCCCCGCGACAGTTCCACCGCCCTGTGCTGGGCCTCCGGGGTCAGGGAAATCACCACGTCAAAACTGTCGTCTTCCAGGTCCTCGAACGACTTGGGCCGGTGCAGGGTGGGATCAATGCCCAGTTCCTCGAGCACCGCGGCGGCGAAGGGGTCCATCCCGTCGTCGTCCGGATCGGCCTTGAGACCGCAGCTGTCGACGAAGATGGCGTTTCCATAGGCCAGCTTCATCAGCGCCTCGGCCATCGGCGAGCGCACCTTGTTGAAATTGCAGCTGAACAGCACCGCCCCCGGCGTGGCGTCGAACGGGCTCATCCGCGCCAGTGCAACGCGCAGATCAGGGTGAACAGCCGCCGGGCCGTATCCAGATCGGTCTTTACCTTCCCCTCGAGCCGGGCCTGCAGGAGGGTCGAGCCCTCGTTGTGCAGCCCGCGCCGGCCCATATCCAGGGCTTCGATCTGGCTCGGCGTCGCGTTGCGGATCGCGGCGTAGTAGCTCTCGCAGATCATGAAATAGTCGCGGATGACGCCCTTGAAGGGCGACAGCGACAGCAGGTGGGTCTGATCGTAGTCAGGACCGACGATGTGCATCGCCAGCCGGTTCTCGATCAGGGCGATCCGCAGATCATAGGGACCGGCCTCGGCCCCGGCGGGCTGGAAATAGTTGGATTCCAGCAGGTCGAAGATGGCGACCTGCCGCTCCTGGTCCTGATCGCGCGAGATCGAGGACAGGGAATCCTCGTCGAGCTCGATGCTCTTGAGGCAGTGGAGGGCGCGGTCGTCGGACATGGATAATCACAGATGTCAGGCCACAGCCGGGATGGCAACGCCGTAGCGCTACTTAGCCAGCCTGAAGACCACCAGCGCGTCCCTGTCGGTCCGCTTGTCGAAGGGCTGCAACACCCCGCCCGTGGCCATCACGGCGACATACTGGACCCCATCGATCTCATAGGTCATCGGCGGACTGCTGCCCATGGACGGGAGGTCATAGGCCCAGAGCTCCGCGCCGCTGTCGGCCGCGAAGACCCGAAGCTTGCGGTCCAGGGTTCCGGTCGCAAAGATCAGGCCTGACTTCGTGGACATCAGCCCACCGAAGTTGGCTTGCCCGGTGGGCGGCAGACCGCGTTTGGTCAGGGACTCATAGGTCCCGAACGGCCGGCTCCATTGAATCTTGCCGGTCGACAGGTTCATGGCCGAGACCAGGCCCCACGGCGGCTTCGACGCCGGGTAGCCCTCGCGATCGACAAACCGGTTCCACATGAATCCGACCGAAAGGGCCTTGTCGGCGTCCAGGGAACGATCCGCCTGCTCGAAGTAGCTTGCGAGCTGGTCCAGTTCCGCCCCGGTCAGATCGGTCTTCACCGCCCCATGCCGCTGTTTGAGCGCCGCCAGGTTCCGCAGGGCCTGGGGCGAGCGGTAGATGCTGATCCCCATCAGCGGCGGGGTATAGGCGCCGCCCTTCTCCTCGGGCTCGAAGTAGCCCTGGCGCGCGTCGCCATGACAGCTGGCGCACTTCTGGCGATAGAGGTCCCTGCCCTTCCAGTCGCCCTTCGCCTCGCCCTTCGACGACTTGAAATAGATGTAGATGGAATGGGGAACCTGGTTGGCGGTGAAATACATCATCCCGGTGTCGGGATTGATCGACACCCCCGGCCATTCTCCGCCGCCGTGCACCCCGAAGGTGACCAGCCGCTGTCCCAGCACCGGCGGCTCGAAGAAGCCGAACCGGGCGGTGCGCAGGTCCGCCATCACCCCGGCGCGGTTGGCGGGGCTGACGTTGGTCACATCCTCCAGGGTGAACACCTTCTTCGAGAAGGGATCGGGCGTTTGAATGTCGGGCTGATAGGCGGCGGTCTTTTCACCGGGCGTCGTCGAGACCGGGGCCCGCCGCATCCGGTAGTCCATGATCGGTCGGCCCTGGTCCCGGTCCAGCAGGATCAGATGCCCCAGCTTGCTGACAACGGCGACCACATCGACCCGCTTTCCGGCATGGGTGATGGTGGTCAGGGTCGGCGGCGACGGCACGTCAAAGTCCCACAGATCGTGGGCGACGTCCTGGAACAGCCAGCGGGTCTCGCCGGTGCGGGTGTCGATGGCGACGATGCTGCTGGTCGGCTTGTTGTCGCCGGGGCGCCCGGCCCCGTGCAGCGGCGGCCCCGGATTGCCGGTCGGCACAAAGATCAGATGGCGCTGGGGATCCAGCGAAGTGCCGGACCAGCTGGCCCCGCCGTTCAGATCGTTGAGCGGTCCGCCTGGATAGATCGGCTCGGCCTTCGGCTGCAGATCGCGCTTCCACAGACGCTTGCCGGTGACGACATCGAACGCTTCAAGCCCGGGCGTGGTGGTCACCACAATGATCCGGTCGCCGTCGATCATCGGCGGCAGCTTGCTCTCAAGGCCCTTCACGGCCCCTCCGGCGAACCGTCGGACAGGCTTGCCCGTCCGGGCGTCCAGCGCCATCAGCCGCCAGCCCGCCGGGAAGAAGACCCGCGCCGGATTCTTCGCGTCGCCGGGCCAGAAGGTGACCCCGCGCCGGGCCGGGGTCACGCCGCCGGGCGTCACCGACCAAACCTGTTTGCCGGTCCGGGCGTCGACGGCGACGATCCGACGTCCGGGGGTGGCGAAATACAGCCGGCCGTCTCCGAACACCGGGCTGTGACCGACATTGCCGCCGACCAGAACCCCGCGCGAATTGCGGACAACAACGCTGTCGCCCCGGTCGTCGGGTTCGTACCGCCAGGCCACGGCCAGCTTGCCGAGGGTCTGGCGATTGATCTGGGTCAGCGGGGAATACTTGCTGGCATAGGCGTCCCCATGCGGATAGCGCCACAGCCCCATATCCCCAGGCGCGACGCCAAGGCTCTTGCCGTAGTTCTCAGGCTTCAGCGCCGGAAGGGTCTTGAACTCCGGCAACGCTGCCCGGGCCTCGGCGCTCTCGGGCTGCCAGTAGGGTTCGGGGTCAAACCAGGATTTTGGCCGCGCCGCCGGGACTGTGTCCCGCGAGCGGGCCGTGTAGATGAAATACTGAACCGCGCTGACCGGGCCTTCGCGGTTGGAGGCCTCGACGAAGATGCCGAAAATCCGGCCAGGGCCGGCCCCGAACCGGGACACCAGTCTGGTCGAGGACTCCAGGGGATAGGCAAGGCCCAGACCGAGGATGCCGGCGATCACGAGCGCCACGACCCAGGCGAGCGGCGTGCGGGGGCGATATCTGGTCAACATGGATGTCGAATTCACGCCTGGCCCCCGCGCAGAATTAACCTGCGCTGGTGGTAGGTCAGCAGGCCGCCCATGTCTACCGGCGGGGTCTACCGGCGGGCCGTCAGGCCTTGGGCAGCCTCAGGGCGGCGGACAGGGCGTGCGCCGGCAGTCCCTCGGCCTCGGCGAGGGCGACCGTATGCCGACCCAGCACCGAATAGGCCGAGGCGCTGGCCTTGATCACCGAGGTTCGCTTGAGGAAGTCATAGAGCGACAGCCCGGACTGGAACCTGGCCGCACGACTTGTCGGAAGGACGTGGTTGGAGCCGGCGACGTAGTCTCCCAGCGCCTCGGGCGTATGACGGCCAAGGAAGATGGCGCCGGCGTGCCGCACCTGATCGGCGAGGGAATCGGGATCGGCGGTGCAGAATTCGACGTGCTCCGGCGCGATCCGGTCGACCAGTTCGGGGCTGCGGGACAAGGGGGCGATGATCACCGCCCCGTGGTCGCGCCAGCTCAGCGCCGCGTCCTCGCCGGTCGATAGCGTGCCGAGCAGGCGATCGACGGCCGCCTCGACAGCGTCCGCAAGCGCCTCATCGTCGGTGATCAGGATCGACTGAGCGGCAGGGTCATGTTCGGCCTGGGACAGCAGGTCGCCGGCGATCCATTCGGGATCATTGTCGGCGTCGGCCACCACCACGATCTCCGACGGCCCGGCCAGGGCGTCCAGTCCGACCACGCCGTACAGGCGACGCTTGGCGGCGGTGACGAAGGCGTTGCCGGGGCCAACGATCTTGTCGACCGCCTGGATCGGCCCAGCCCCGTAGGCCAGGGCCGCGACCGCCTGGGCCCCGCCGATCCGCCAGATTTCAGTGACTCCGGCTTCGTGCGCGGCGGCCAGAACGGCGGGCTGCAGCTTGCCGGGCGGCGTCACCATCGCGATCCGGTCAACGCCGGCGACCAGGGCTGGAACGCAGTTCATCAGCACGGTCGAGGGATAGGCGGCCCTGCCCCCTGGCACATAGACGCCGACGGACTCCAACGGCCCCCAGCGCCAGCCCAGTTCGACGCCCTCGTCGTCGGTCCAGCGCTGGTCGGCGGGGCGCTGGCGTTCGTGATAGGCCCGGATGCGCTTGGCCGCGAAGGCGATGGCCTCGCGCACCGCCGGATCACAGGCCTCGACGCCGGCCGCGATCTCGTCCGCGGTCACCCGCACCGTCTCCGCGGTGAGTTCGACCTTGTCGAAGCGACGCGTGAAATCGAGCACCGCCGCAAGGCCGCGCGCCTTGACGTCAGCCAGCACCTCGGCGGCGGCCGCGTCGACGTCGGCCGGCTGGCCTCGCCGTTCATCAAGGAAGGCCGCGAAAGCGGTCTGGAACGAGGGATCGGAATAGGTGAAGCGGCGCATGCCGCTCACTTGGCGCCTTTGGCCGTCAGATCAAGGAAAAACCGGCGACCTAGATGTAGTCGGCGGGGACAAGGGTCACCTGACCGCGCCCCTCGACCATCAGGGGGATCGGCGCCTCGTCCGCGCGGAGCAGGCCCAGAATATCGCTGAACGTCCCGCCCGTGATGCGGTCGCCGACCTTCAGACCGGCGGCCTGCGCGGGACTACCGATCCCGACAACTGCGATTTTTGCGCCGCCCGGCGCCGGATCAAGCCACAAGCCCGTTCGACTGATGGTCTCCCGCCAGACCGGGCGGCCGCTGGACTTGACCCACAAGGATCCGCTTCTGGTGTCGACCGACAGGTTCAGGCTTTCCAGCACCGGCAGGCCGATGATGCCGTCGTAGCCCTGCTGGATCGGTTTTCTGTCCTCGACGGTGACAATGGGCGCCTCAAACCGGACGTCGCCGACCTCGAGGACGCCGCCTCTCAGGGCCCTGCCAGAGGAGACACCGTCGATTCTGCTGGAGGCGACGGGGGCGAAGGGCCGCGAGTCGTTCCAGTAGCCCAGTCGCTTGCCGACATCCCGCTCCAGAATCAGGGTCTTGGGTGCGCCGGTATCCACCACCAGCTTCAGCCGGTTGCCGTCCAGAACCGCTTCGATCCCGATCCGCTTCGATCCGTTTGCGCCTGCGTCCTGACGGATCCAGGACTTGAGCTGCTGGTATCCGGGCCGCTCGGTCAGGCCGCCCGGGTGGACCCGCCATTGCAGCCGTTCAAAGTCGAGGGTGCTGTCAAAGGTCGTCACCATGCCCGCGGCGATCAGACCGCTCGCCCCGCGCAGGTTCAGCTTGAGACCGAACAGGACGGCGTCTTCCTGTCGCACGGCGCCGCCGAGGACCAGCTCTGACACCTTGAACAGGTCAAACTCCCGCTTGGCCAGCTTGACCTTGCGGACAACAGGCAGGCCGAGCTCAAGGGCGATGGCTTCCTCGACCCCGCTGACCACGGCGCCGGTATCGATGGCGAAGGGATAGGGTCCTTGACCGTTGATCCGGGCGTCAATCAACACCCGCCGGTCTGCAAGCCGGATCGGCGCCACGATCGCGCCGCCCTGGGCGAAGGCGCCGCCGGCCATCGGGCTGGCGGCGAGGGCGATCATCAGGGTCCGTCGATCAATCACGCCCTACTCCACGCTACAAAGGCCGCTCAATCCTCATCATGAGATGGCCGCCTTGGCGTCGGCCAGGGCGCTGAAACATCGGCCATGGCGACATCGATGCATTCAACATCGACCCGCAGTTCTCCACCACCGGAAAATGTCAGAACCACACATCCTCCGGGGGCCTCGCCGGCCTCAAACGACAGATCCATCAGCGACACGATCGCCGCCCTTGCGTCACGTCGCAGATTCTTGCTCCGCACGGCGAGGACGCCGGCGAACTGCAGGCCGGTGCGGATCCGTTCGGCGGCGGCCTTGTTGTCAGCCTCCCAGCGCAGACGATTAAGGCCCAGGGTCAGACGCCGGCTGGAGGCCTCGAAGCGGATATCGCCGATCTTGCCGACGGCGTCCTGAACCGCCGCCGCGATAACCGCCAGGTCATCGGCATCCTCGGCCAGCAGCCTCAGCGGTCTGGGTCCAGGGGCCGGGCTCATTCTTCGATCAGGCCATCGCCCTTGATACGGCGCACGTCAGCGCCGCAGGCGTTCAGTTTGTCTTCCAGCCGTTCGAAGCCGCGATCCAGATGGTAGACGCGGCTGACGTGGGTCTCGCCCGACGCCACCAGTCCGGCGATGACCAGGCCGACGGAGGCGCGCAGGTCTGTCGCCATGACCGGGGCCCCCTCCAGATGGTCGACCCCCCTCACCCGGGCTTCACCGCCGGAAACGGTGATGTCCGCCCCCAGACGCGCCAGTTCAGGCGCATGCATGAAACGGTTCTCGAAGATGGTTTCGCGAATGACGCTCTCGCCCTCCGCCAGGGTCATCAGGGCCATGAACTGGGCCTGCAGGTCGGTGGCGAAACCGGGATAGGGCGCGGTGTCGATATCGACGGCTTTCAGGCGGGCGCCGTTGCGCTTGATGATCACCCCGTCATTGGTCCGGGTGACGCCGACGCCGGCCTCTTCCAGCTTCGACAGCAGCGCTTCCATCAGGTCAGCGCGGGTATTGGTCAGCCGCACCTCGCCGCCGGTCATGGCCGCCGCAACCGCGTAGGTACCGGCCTCGATCCGGTCTGAGATGACCGCGTGGGTCGCGCCGCCGAGGCGTTTGACGCCGGTGATGGTGATCACCGGGGTGCCGGCGCCGTCGATCTTCGCGCCCATGGCGCTGAGGCAATCGGCAAGGTCGACGATCTCGGGCTCGCAGGCGGCGTTGCCCAGTCGGGTGACGCCCTTGGCCAGCACCGCCGCCAGCATGGCGTGCTCCGTGGCCCCGACCGAAACCACCGGAAACTCGATGTCGGCGCCCTTCAGGCCACGCGGCGCCTGGGCGTAGACGTAGCCCTCATGCAGATCGATCTGGGCGCCGAGGGCCTCGATGGCTTTCAGGTGGAGGTCCACAGGTCGGCCGCCGATGGCGCAACCGCCGGGCAGCGAGACCTTGGCCTGACCATTGCGGGCCACCAGAGGTCCCAGCACATTGAAGCTGGCCCGCATCTGGCGCACCAGATCGTAGGGCGCGAAGTGGCTGCGGATCATCGGGGTGTGCAGAACCGACTCGGCCCCATCGGCGCCGTCCGATTCGACAATGCTGGTCCCCAGATGGGTCAGCAGCTTGCCGAGAAAGCGGGTGTCCGCCAGTCGCGGCATATTGGTCAGGCGCAGCGGCTCTTCGGTCAGCAGGCTGGCGACCATCAGTTTGATGGCAGAGTTCTTGGCGCCGCTGATGGGGATTTCCCCGTTCAACTGACCGCCGCCGGTGATGGCGATGCTGTCCATAAATTCCCTCAAAAAACCTGCCCCGGAGACCTGCAGTCATCGACGGCGACAAAATGCTGTTGAAAGCCTCATAGCGGGCGCGGGCGCTGCGCGCCACTTGGCCCGGTCAATTCCGTGTCAGGATTGATCGTCGTCCTGACGCTGTTTTGGTGCAGACGCCCGGGCCGCCGCCTTTCGACGCCTCAGGTTGGTGCGCAGGGCCGCCGCCAGACGCGCTTCCTTGTCGTTGGCGCCGTCGCCTGATTTTCCGGGGGGATTGGCCATGACCGGCAAGGGACCTTCCCACTCATTTTCGGTCAAGCCGATTTTTCCCTTCACACAGCGCCTGAGCTTCGCTACTAGGCGCCCCTCGCTTGGTTCGCCGTCGTAGCTCAGTGGTAGAGCGCATCCTTGGTAAGGCTGAGGTCGGCAGTTCAATCCTGCCCGACGGCACCATTCCCCTCCCGGACTTCGGTCCGGGACGGGGGGCGAGTTTTCAGAACAGCTTCAGCGGTTTTCCGGACGGTTTGGGTCTGTCGCCCTTCATGGCCAGCGCCAGGGTGACCAGACAGCCGGCCAGCAGCCACAGGCCGCCGATCTGTAGGTTCGGCGCCTGGGGGAACAGCGTCAGCGGCAGGACCAGCCACATCAGAACCAGCAGACTCGCCATGCCGGCAAAGCGGGGCGCGAGGAACTGCGTCTCGATGACGTCTTCGACGATGGGCGCCATCAGGGCCAGTTGAAGAACGATCACAGCCAGCCACGGCTGCAACTTTTCCAGACTGCCGAACACGGCGACCAGAATCCCCGCGATGACAACCACGGCGCCTGAGGCGGAATAGACCTTGTGACGCGCTGGACGGGGAATCGCCTGAAGCTCAGCGGTCAGTGAGCCCAGCCCGACGGTCACAACGGCGGCCATGGCGATCAGAGCAGGCGTCAGCACGCCCCACGCGCCAGGCGACATAATGACCGCGATATGCAGCCAGATTAGCGCCGGCATCGCCAGCTGGACCAGCGCCCGGTTGCGCCAGCGTCCCGGTGTCCGCAGTGTGATCAGCCACAACCCGGTCGGGTTGGGATGCGGAACGCCCGGGTGCACTCGGGTGACGACCAGAGTCCAGCTGACGATTGCCGCGCCAAGCAGGCTGATGACAACGATCGGCAATCCGCCGGTCAGTCCAAGTTCCGCCGACATTGCCGCGACAAACGGCAGGGCCAGCGCGGCTGCGGCCCAGCCCCAGGTCACCCACGCGGGAGCCGTGCGGGCCAGTCCCTGCCCTCGCCATCGCGCTCGCGGACGCAGGACGCCATAGTGAATTGCGAGGCCGAGACCCGCCGAACAAACAAAGGCCAGAGCGATGCCGATCAGAGGCGGAAGGCCTCTCAGCACCGGAAGATCGAGTTCCCCGCCGGCAACGAGGAACGCCGCCGGCCCCAGCACGCCGAGCGCCCAAAGCGCCCCTGCCGGCAGATGCGGCGTGCTCAACCATTTGTCCCACCAGGCGACGGCCTCCGGAGACAGTTTGTTCAACAGGCCCGGACTGTTGACCCGCAACTCCTGAAGCAGTCTGGCCACCAGATCCGCAAGCCCCGGGGTCAGACGCCAACCGATTGTCTTCAGCAGGCTCGGACGGGACGTCAGGGCCAGATAGGCCTGATGAAGAGAGTGCTCGGACCTCCCGAGGGACCTGAGCTGATACAGCGCCTCCTGCCTGGCCAGGATACCATCGCCAACCCTGTAGGCCTGCCGGTAGTCGCCGGTGGATTTCCAGCGGAAGCGTTCGATCACCAGGGTCATCAGATCATCGGCGGCCGGAAGATTGCGCAGAAGGATCTGCTCGATTTCCGCCTCGAAGGCGATCTGGGTGGTCAGGGTCTGCAGGGCGGGTGATGTCAGCAGCCGCTTGAGGCAGATCATCGCCGGCCCGGGCTTGAAGAGGTCGGCCCGAAGCAAAGCCTCCAGCTCGGCAATCTGTGCCCGGAGTTTGCGGGCGTCCTCAATGAGAAGGGCCTCATAGGCCCGTTCTTCATCGGTCGGCGCTACTGCAGCCTCCACCGGCTTCGGCGGCTGCGGCGGCGGCGGGGCAGGCTCTCGCCTGGCAGGCGGAGGGCCAGGCTCCGGATCAGGAAGATCGCCGCCGTGAACACCCTCGAACTCAAGCACCTCAAGGTCTTGTGGGGCCCGCGACGGTCCTCTTAAACGTCCCCCGCCCCCGACATAGGCGAGGGCGAACTCATAGGCCTCCCGCAGCTCGACAAACCCTTGCGGGTTGTCCTCCGGATTGGTCACCCGGAGTCGACGGGCATAGGCCCTTCGGATGTCACTGGTGGTCGCCTCATCGCCGGACGAGAGGCCAAGAACCTCCCAGAAGGACCTCTGGCTCACAGCCAGGTCTCGCCTTCCAGCCCATCCAGGATCTTGAGGAGTTCGGCCCTGGCCGTCTCGATGGCCTTCAGGTCCTGTGCTTCCAGAATCGACTCGAACTGCTGGGTGATTGACCCGACGTAGTTGCGAGTGTCGCCGAGGAATTTCTCGTAGCAGCGCGCCGCCCGGGCCAGAGCGGCGCGGTTGGCGTCGCTGTCCCGGGGATGCTGCTTCAACGCCGCCAGCACCGCCCGACGCTTTTCAAAGTCCGGCGCCGCCTTGGTTTCTTCGTCGACAATCAGAAGCTCTCTGCGTTCCCCGGTTTGTGGTACGAAAACATCGACTTCCAGCAGGCCATTGATGTCGTAGCTGAAGCGGACATCAACCCCGATCTCGCCCTGCTTGGCGGACGGAATCCGCACCTCCAGGTCGCCCAGCTTGATGTTCTCGTTCACCATCCGGGCCTCGCCCTGATAGACGCCGAAGGCGATCACCGTCTGATGATCGCCCATGGTGTAGTAGGTCTGGACGCGACTGGCGGGGATGACCGTGTTGCGCTCGAGGATCGGCGAAAAGATGCCGCTGCGGACACTGCCGTCGCGTAGCCGCTCGCCGACGTCGATCCCCAGGGTGTAGGGGCAGACATCGGTCAGCACCACTTCGCGCAGGTCTGCGTCGCGCGCCTTGAGACCCGCCTGCACGGCGGCGCCGAGGGCCACGGCCTCATCGGGGTTGATGCGATTGCCCGGAAACCGCCCGAACATCCGCGTCACCGTCTTGCGGACCAGCGGCATCCGCGTCGCCCCGCCGACCATGATGATCTCGCCCAGATCGGCCGCCTGGATGGCGCTGTCGCGAAGAGCACGCAGCACCGGTTCGCGCAGGCGGTCAAGCAGGCCCGAAGCCCTCGCCTCGAAGGCCTCGGCGGTGATCGTCGCTTCGTGGGTCTTGTCCTCCCAGGTCACCGACATCACCGCTTCCGGCTCGGTGGACAGGGTCCGGCGGGCCCGCTCGGCCGCTTCGCGAATGCGCTCGCCCAGCTTGGCGCCATCATCGTTGAACCGGCCCCCGGCCAGATCCCCGGCCGCGTCCTTGAACAGCGACATGATCACCTGATTGAAGTCCTCGCCGCCCAACCGGTTGTCGCCGGTCGAGGCGCGAACCTCGATGACGCCTTCGAAGATCTCCAGGATCGAGACGTCGAAGGTCCCTCCCCCCAGGTCAAAGACCAGGAACCGGGCTTCCTGCTCCAGTTCGTGGATGCCGTAGGCCAGGGCGGCGGCCGTCGGCTCGTTGATCAGCCGCTCGACCTTCAGCCCGGCCAGTTGCCCGGCGCGGCGCGTGGCCTTGCGCTGACGATCATTGAAATAGGCCGGCACGGTGATGACCGCCTCGGTCACCGGCTCGCCCAGATAGGCCTCGGCGTCGGCCTTGAGGCTCTTCAGCACCATCGCCGACAGCTCTTCGGGCAGGTAGCTGGCCTTGCCGAGATTGGTCGAGCGCTGGCTGCCCATATAGCGCTTGAACACGGTCGCGGTCAGATGCGGATGGGTCGACTGCCGCTCGCGCGCCGCCAGTCCGACCATCACCTCGCCGGTCGTCTCATCGACACTCACGGCCGATGGGGTCAGCCGGTGACCAAGGCTGTTGGGAATCAGCTCTGCCTTGCCGTCACGCCAGATCGCCACCGCGGAATTGGTGGTTCCAAGATCGATACCGATAATCACGCCAAGCCCCCGGCAATCCCCTCAACTCCCGCTGTTCTAACATCGGTTGAGCGGTCGTCGACAAGATCGCCGGGGCATCGGGCGAGAAAAGACTACTCCGCCGCCATTCGGTCAGGCTCGGATGCCCGCTGGGACGGCGGCAGTTCAATCGCTTCAGGGCCGGAGAACAACAGGGTGCCGTCCTCGAGCTTGCCGCCCCGGAGGGTCTTGCGATCCCAGAGGTAGTTCTGCTCGTGAATCCATGGGAACGCCCCGCCGTGCTTGGGCAGGCGATGAGCCGCCCGCTTCACATAGCCCGAGATGAAGGGATTGGCGCGATTGGGCCGGGCGTAGTCGTCTTCCGTCGCAAGGGGGCGAACCTGCACGGCGCCCCTGGACTTCATCCGCTTGAGCAGACGCACCGCGAACTCGGCGACCAGATCGACCTTCAGGGTCCAGGAGGCGTTTGTGTAGCCGGTGAAATAGATCAGGTTGGGCACGTTCGAGTACATGAAACCCTTGTAGATCAACAATTTGGAAGGATCGATCGCCTGCCGGTCCACGCTGACCTCGACACCGCCGAGGAACTCCAGTTCAAGGCCGGTGGCGGTGATGATGATGTCGGCCTCGATGTGATCGCCGCCCTTCAGCTGCACGCCCGTCGGGGTGAACCGTTCGATCTCGTCCGTGACCATCTCGGCCCGCCCCGACCGGATCGCCTTGAACATATCGCCGTCGGGAACCATGCAGATGCGTTGCTGGCCAGGCAGATAGTTGGGGTTGAAGTGGGTCTTCACGTCGTATTCGGGGCCAAGCTGGGCCTTGACCATGCCGACGAGGAAACGCTTGGCCGCCTTCAGGTCCTTGCCCATGTTCCGGGCCATGATCCGGCCGCGCAGAATGTTGCGCCAGCGGACCGTGTGATAGGCCACCGTCGCCGGCAGCCACCTCTTCATCACATTGGCCTGCGCGTCCTCCGCCGGCCGGCTGACCACATAGGTCGGCGAGCGCTGCAGCTGGATCACCTTGGCGGCCTTCTCGGCCAGGACCGGGGTCAGGGTGACCGCCGTGGCCCCGGAACCGATGATCAGCACCCGCTTGCCCTCATAGTCCAGGTCTTCCGGCCAGAACTGCGGATGGACCAGCGCCCCCCTGTAGTCCTCATAGCCGTCCCAGTGAGGCAGATAGCCCTGGCCATGCTTGTAGTAGCCGGCGCAGGAGAACAGGAAACCGCAGGTCAGGGTCTCGACGGCCCCCTCGCCCCGGTCGACCTGCAGAGTCCAGCGGCTGTCTTCAGATGACCAGTCGGCGCGCAGCACCTGACTGTTGTAGCGGATGTGGCTGTCCAGACCGTTCTCGGCCGCAGCTTCCTTGATGTAGCCGAGGATCGAGCCGCCGTCGGCGATGGCCTTGGCGTTCTTCCAGGGTTTGAAGGCATAGCCCATCGTATGCATGTCGCTGTCGGAGCGGATGCCGGGATAGCGAAACAGATCCCAGGTCCCGCCCATCCGGGCCTTGCCCTCAAGGATGGCGAAACGGCTCTTCGGCATTCGGGTCTTGAGGTATCGGGCCGCGCCGATGCCGGACAGGCCGGCGCCGATGATCAAAACGTCAAAATCGGTGTCAGTCATACCGGATACCGGAACCCCTGCGATAATGTAGCGTGTTATGTCATCGAGGGCATACCATATATTCAAAAACTGTCAGACTCGATTTTCCGGCCCTTGTCACAGCAGGACCAGCAGCACCGGCAGAAGCGTTCCGGCCATCAACAGCCCCCAGATCACCGGCTTGTTGCGACTAAAGGTCAGCGCCAGCCAGACGCCGAGCAGGGTCGAGATCGTCAGTCCCGCCGACACCAGGAGAAAGAACCACTTCAGGGCCTGAATCTTGAACGGCGTCACCGTCTTTGCTGCTGCGGGTTTTGGGGCTGCGCCGGCCTGGACTGCGCCCTTCGCCGGGGCCCCGCCTGCGGCAGGTCGCGACGCCTTGGCGCTGAACTTCTGCTTCATGTGGAGTTGGCCGAATTTTTCCAGCAGCGGTTGGGGACGATAGTCGCCATGCGATTCATGCAGGCCGAACAGCTGGAACCCGCCGGTGATCGCAAACATCAGGAGCGCGGGGGCAATGAGGGCGCCGAGATAGCTGTGCCACCGGCGCACCTGCATCATCAATTCCGCCCGGGAGCCGCCGCGACGGGCGCCGGGGGTGGGCTTGGCTTTGGCCATATCGGAGTCTCGCAGACGTGTCGGCCCATCTGGTCGGTGCAACAGCGCGCCGATCCTGGCCTTGCCCCCTAAGGGGACTGCGCCGCGACGTCATGCAATCGGAGAAACTACCCGGGCAGGCGGAATTCCGGACCGAGCGTCCGGGGGGCTAGCCCTTGATCAGGGAGGCGCCGAAGTAGCCGGCCGTGGCGATGGCGGCGGTCACGAAGGCGCCCCAGGCCAGATCGGCGGCGACTATGGTCCAGGAGAACCCCTTCAGCGTCGCCATATTGGTCAGGTCATAGGTGGCGTAGGCGATCAGCCCGAAGATGGCGCCTGAGATCAGGGCGGTCGTCCAGCTTCCCGCCGCCAGGGCCGGGCGCACGGCGAAATAGACTGTCCCCGCCAGATACAGCAGGTAGAAGGCCACCGCCGCGACCATCTTCGGCTTCTCGAGCAGCAGCCCGCCGATTTCCCGCTGATAGAGCTTCTGGGCGATCACCGCGAGCCACAGGAAGTCGAGGGCCACGAACGCGACCCCGGAGGCGATGTAGGCGGCGGCGAATTTCAGCATGGTCGATCTCCGGACTTTTCACCCTTCAACCTAGACCGATGTCGGCTCCGGCCAAGGGCGGGCACTTCCCGCCCCCTGGCCGTCGCCTGGCTATTCGGCCGCCAGCGCCATCCTTGCGCCGGCCGTGAAGGCCGTCTTGGCGGCGAGTTCGGCCTTGGCGGCCTCATACTCGGCCGACAGACGCGCCACCATGTCGGCGGCGGTCGGGATGTCCTTGACCGCGCCGATGCCTTGACCGCAGCCCCAGATGTCGCGCCAGGCCTTGGCTTCCTGATTGCCGCCCGAGCCGAAGTTCATCTTCGACGGATCGCTGACCGGCAGATTGTCGGGGTCGAGCCCGGCCTTGACGATCGAGGGACGCAGATAGTTGCCGTGAACGCCGGTGAAGAGGTTGCTGTAGACGATGTCGTCCGCCGCGCTCTCGACGATCATGTCCTTGTAGCCGTCCATCGCCCGGGCTTCCTGGGTCGCAATGAAGGCGGAGCCGATATAGGCCAGATCAGCGCCCATGGCCTGGGCTGACAGGATCGACTTGCCGTGGGCGATGGAGCCGGACAGGGCCACCGGCCCGTCGAACCACTCGCGAATCTCCTGAATCAGGGCGAAGGGCGACAGGCCGCCGGCATGGCCGCCGGCGCCGGCGGCGACCGGAATCAGGCCGTCCGCGCCCTTTTCCACCGCCTTGTGGGCGAAGCGGTTGGTGATCACGTCATGCAGGGTGATTCCGCCCCAGGCGTGAACGGCGTTGTTGACGTCTTCCCGGGCGCCAAGCGAGGTGATGACCACCGGAACCTTGTATTTGCCGCACAGCTCGATGTCCTCCTCGAGCCGGTTGTTGGTCTTGTGGACGATCTGATTGACGGCGAAGGGCGCCGACGGAAGGTCCGGATTGGCGCGGTCCCAGGCAGCGAGTTCTTCAGTGATCTGGGCCAGCCATTCGTCGAGCTGACTGATCGGACGGGCGTTCAGCGAGGGAAAGCTGCCAACCACCCCGGCCTTGCACTGGGCGATCACCAGCTCTGGTCCCGAGATGATGAACAGCGGCGAGCCGATCACCGGAAGGCGCAGGCGGTCACGAAGAATGGGCGGCAGGGCCATGGGTCAGGTCTCGCTGGACGGTTGATATACGGTGTAAATAGAACGGACGTTTGACTGCGGCAAGGGCATTCGACGCCTCGGTTTTTTCGCCAATCGTCCCCGTCCGACAGCCCTTCCCCCGCTTGACGCTCCTTACGTCAGCAGCGCATGACCGCCCCTGATTGCTGCATTGCACCGGAGCCAGCCGTGAACGGACCGATCCTGTCCCTTGCCGACGACTTCCCCGCCGCGCCCCGCGCCGAGTGGTTGGCGTTGGTCGAGAAAACCCTCAAGGGCCGTGATTTCGACGAAGCGCTGCTGTCGCGTACCGTCAACGGCATCGCCATCCAGCCCCTCTATACCGAGGGTCCGGTCAATCCCCGTGACCTGACCGCCCGGGACGCTGATCGTCCCTGGGATCTGCGTTGCGTCACCGCCCATCCCGATCCCGCCCAGGCCAATGCCGAAATCCTCAAGGATCTGGAACAGGGCGCGGCCTCCGTGCTCGTTCGGATCGATCCGACCGGCCGGAATGGCGTTGCGATCGGCGACGCCGCCGGCCTGGCCCGCGCCTTGAACGGCGTGCTGCTTGATCTGGCCCCGGTGGCTCTCGACGCCGGCTTCCTCGGCCCCCGCGCCGCCGACTGGCTTGCGACCTTGGCCAAGGGCGCGCCCAACGCCCCCCTCGCCTTCCACATGGACCCCTTCTCGGCCTTCATCCGCGCCGGGGCTTCGCCCGGCCCGATGGAGAGCCATCTGGTCTCGGCGGCCACCGTCGGCGCCCGGCTGGCGGGCATTCACCCCAAGGCCAGCCTGATGCTGGCCAGCGGCACGGTCATTCATGAAGCCGGCGGCGGCGAGGCCGAGGAGCTGGCGGTGATGACCGCTTCGGCGCTCGCCTATGCCCGGGCCCTGGTCCGCGCCGGCCTGACTATGGAAGAGGCCTTCGCCGGCATTACCCTCGGCGTATCGATCGACGGCGAGTATTTCACCGGCGTCGCCAAGATGCGGGCGGCCGTCGCCCTCTGGGCCCGGATCACCGCGGCCTGCGGCGTCTCCGTCGCGCTCCGGATCGAGGCCCGCTCCTCGCAGCGGATGCTGACCCGCAAGGATCCATGGACCAACCTGATCCGCCTGACCGCCGCCGGCTTCGCCGCCGCTGTCGGCGGCGCCGACGCCGTGGTTCTGGGCGCCTACAGCGACGCCATCGGCCTGCCGACCGCCTTCGCCCGCCGTCAGGCCCGCAACACCCAGCTGGTGCTGATGGAAGAGTCGCATCTGGGCCGGGTCGCCGATCCCGCCGGGGGATCGGCCTACATCGAGACCCTGACCGACCAGATCGCCCGCGCCGCCTGGGGCGGCTTCCAGGCCATCGAGGCCGAGGGCGGCCTGATCGAGGCTCTGTCGAAAGGGACGGTCGCCGCCTCGGTCACCGCCACCCGCGACGCCTGGCTGGCCGCACCGCACAAGATTCTCGGCGTCACCGCCTTCCCCAATGCAGACGAGACGCCGGCTGAGGTTCTGACCGTCGATCCCGCCGCCTTTGCCGTCGAGGGTCCTGACCCCCGCCTGCCCGGCCCGGCGGCCACCTGCCCGGCCCTGCCCGCTGTTCGTCTCGCCGCCGCTCTTGAGGAGGCCTGAGCCCCATGACCGCCTTCCCGAACTTCGCCGAGCTTGATTTCGACGCCATCCCCACCGTCCAGGCCCCCGCCGCCGAGGGACCGACCTGGGAGACTCCCGAAGGAGTCCCGGTCGCCGCCGCATACGGCCCGCAGGACACCGCCGGCCTCGACTTCCTCACCGGCTATCCCGGCGTCGCGCCCTTCCTGCGCGGGCCCTATCCGACCATGTATGTGACCAATCCCTGGACGGTGCGGCAGTACGCCGGCTTCTCGACCGCCGAGGATTCCAACGCCTTCTATCGCCGCAACCTCGCCGCCGGTCAGATGGGCCTTTCGGTCGCCTTCGATCTGGCGACGCACCGGGGCTACGATTCCGACCATGAGCGGGTGAAGGGGGATGTCGGCATGGCCGGCGTCGCCATCGACAGCATCCTCGACATGCGCACCCTGTTCGACGGCATCCCGCTCGACAAGATGAGCGTCTCGATGACCATGAACGGCGCCGTCCTGCCGATCCTGGCCCTCTACATCGTCGCCGCCGAGGAACAGGGCGTCGCCCCTGAGAAACTGTCCGGGACCATCCAGAACGACATCCTCAAGGAGTTCATGGTCCGCAACACCTACATCTATCCGCCCGCGCCTTCGATGCGGATCATTTCGGACATCTTTTCATACACTTCGAGCAATATGCCGAAGTTCAACTCGATCTCGATTTCCGGCTATCACATGCAGGAAGCCGGGGCGACGGCCGATCTGGAACTGGCCTACACCCTGGCCGACGGCATCGAATACGCCCGCGCCGGCGTCGCCGCCGGCATGGATATCGACGTCTTTGCCCCGCGCCTGAGCTTCTTCTGGGCCATCGGCATGAACTACTTCATGGAAGTGGCCAAGATGCGGGCCGCGCGCCTGCTCTGGGCCCGGCTGATGAAGCGGGAGTTTGATCCCAAGGACAGTCGCTCCCTGTCCCTGCGGACCCACAGCCAGACCTCCGGCTGGTCCCTGGCGGCCCAGGACGTGTTCAACAACGTCGCCCGCACCTGCGTAGAGGCCATGGCGGCGGTCAACGGCCAGACCCAGAGCCTCCACACCAATTCCCTGGACGAAGCCCTTGCTTTGCCTACGGATTTCTCCGCCCGCATCAGCCGCAACACCCAGCTGTTCCTGCAGATGGAAAGCGGCACGACCCGAGTCGCCGACCCCTGGGGCGGCAGCTACTACGTCGAACGCCTGACTCACGACCTTGCCGCCCGCGCCCTGGAGCACATTGAAGAAGTCGAGGCCCTTGGCGGTATGGCCAAGGCCATCGAACAGGGCCTGCCCAAACTGCGCATCGAGGAAGCGGCCGCCCGCACCCAGGCCCGTATCGACGCCAATCGCCAGAGCGTGGTCGGGGTCAATCGCTACCGCCCGGAAGTCGCCGACGACATCCCGGTGCTCAAGGTCGACAACAGCGCCGTCCGCACCGCCCAGCTGGAAAAACTGAAGAGACTCAAGGCGGAACGGAACGAAGCTGAGACACAGGTCGCGCTCGATGCGCTCGAAGCCGGGGCCCGCGCCGACGGCAACCTGCTGGCTCTTGCGGTGGACGCCGCCCGCGCCAAGGCTACGGTCGGCGAGATCAGCTACGCCCTCGAGAAAGTGTTTGGCCGCCACCGCGCCGAGATCAAATCGATCCAGGGGGTCTATATGAAGGAAGCCGGCTCAGACGCCGCGGTCGCCCGCGCCAAGGCCATGGTCGACGCTTTCGAACAGGCCGACGGCCGCCGCCCCCGCATCCTGATCGCCAAGATGGGCCAGGATGGCCACGACCGCGGCCAGAAGGTCATCGCGACGGCCTTCGCCGACCTCGGCTTCGACGTCGACATCGGCCCCCTCTTCCAGACCCCCGCCGAAGCGGCCCGGCAAGCCGTCGAGAACGACGTCCATGTGGTCGGCGCCAGCTCCCTGGCCGCCGGTCACCTGACCCTGGCTCCCGAACTCAAAGCTGAACTGGCCAGTCAGGGGCGGCCGGACATCATGACCGTCATCGGCGGGGTCATCCCGCAGCAGGACTGGGCCGAACTGGAAGCCGCCGGCGTCGCCGCCATCTTCCCGCCCGGCACCGTCATCGCCGAGGCGGCCATCGACCTGCTGCACAAGCTCAACCAGCAACTTGGCTATGAGCAGGCGGTGTTGGGGTAGCGGCTAGCGTTCTCGGCCAAATTCGGAAGGCATCTGCGCAGGGTCTGCATCCGAGGCCCGTCGGACCCTCTCCACGGCATGACAGTCTCCCCCTGACCTCAAATCAAGGGACCCTGTCATGCAGCCCAAGTCGCTTCCCCTCTCCCGCGTCCTGCTGGCCGCCGTCACCGCCTGGCTTCTGCCGTCCTTGATCCTCGCCAATCTGATCATGATCGGCGACGCCTTTACCGCCTCCGGCCCCGACGCTGACATGATCAGCGCCGCCGCCACCGCCTGGATCGCCGGTCCGGTCATGGGACCGCTGATGGGCTGGCCTTTCCTGCTGGCCGCCTTCGCCGCCTGGACGGCGTTACATCACTGGAAACTGGTCAGCGCCAAGGTCGCCATCGGCACAGGTCTATTGTGCGGCGTCGCCGTCGGCATAGCGCTCGCCGGTCAGCCCGGCTTTGCTGATGATGCAGGCCTGCTGTTTCTCGGCCCGGTGGTCGGCGCCATCACCGGTTTTGCGGTGTGGTGGGTCGCCTACGGGCGCAAGGACCGGCTAGCTGATTCCGGTCATCCCTGAGTCGACCGCCAGCGTCTGTCCCGTCACATAGACGCTCTCGTCGCTGGTCAGGAACAGGGCCGCGTAGGCTATTTCCCAGCCGGTCGCCTGCCGTCCGAACGCCACCGGGGCCCGGGCGCGGTTGGGCCGTCCACGGGTCGCCATCCGGCCAAGCGGGGTGTCGACCAATCCGGGGGCGACGATATTGGCCCGCACGCCCTTGCGCGCGCCCTCCATGCCCACATGCCGCATCAGCCCGCCGAGCGCCGCTTTCGAGGCGTCATAGGCCGGCAGGCGCGACCCGGCGACGAGGCCGGCGATCGAGGAGATGAAGACGATCGAGCTGCCAGGCTCCATCACCGGCAGCGCTTCGCGGCAGCACAGCATCGGGCCCCGCAGATTGATCCCCAGCACCTGATCCCATTCCGACGCCTGGACGGCGGCCAGACCCAGTCCGCCGACTCCGACCCCGACGTTCAGCACCATGCCGTCCAGCCCGCCCATGGTCCTGGCCGCCGTCTCGACCATGGCGATCACATCGCTCTCGTGACTGATGTCGGCCTGGATGGCGAAGGCGTTTCCGCCCTCCTCGCCGATCAATCGGACGGTTTCGGCGGCGCTGGCCTCATCACGGTCCGCGACCGCGACCTGCGCGCCTTCCCGGGCGAACAGCATCGACATGGCCCGGCCATTGCCGACGGGATCGGTTTCGGCTTCCACGGTTCGCTGCCCGCCGCCGACCACGAGGATTCGTCGACCGTTCAAGCGGCCACGGCCTGGCGCCTTGCCCTCCGACTCCAGACTGAGCGGACGGACATAGCGATCATCATCAGACATCTGGCATTTCCCGGTCTTTTCTTGTCGCCACTACAATGCCGGGAGACGGCCGAGGGTCAAACCCTCAGTGGGCAAAGCCCTTGCGCGGCTTCTTGCGGGCTCGCTTCTTCAGGGGAATATCGGTCGGCGCGCCGTGGCGGTCTTCCACGTCCTTCTGCAGGGCGGTCGCCGCCATCAGGTGGCCCTGCCAGAAGAAGTCCAGTGCATCGCCGACGACCGGAATTTCCGAGGTCAGGGCGTCGAGGCCCAGATAGCTTATCATCCGCAGGAAAGTGCCGAAGGAGACCCCGGCCCGAGCCCCTTCGAACAGCAGGAACAGACCCGCCCCGACGCTGTAGACGAGACCCACGCCCGGTATCCAGGTCAGAAGCCCGTCGAGGCCCATGCCGAAGGGACCGATGCCGATCACCCGGTCAGAAATGACCTTGATCGACTCGGCTGATTTCCAGGCGCTGTGGGCGCGTTCCTTGCTCATGGGGCGACAGCGTATAACGCCGGTCGTGGTTCCGCATAGTGTCCGAATGAACGCAGCGTCAGGCGGCGGTCGGCGGCGGCGCCGAGCGGCTACGGCCACCCAGGAACACCACGCGGCGGCTTTCCTTGCCGGCCCGCACCCGGGCCATCAGGTCGCGGTATTCGGCAGACTGCAGGGCGTCCTCACGGGTGCCTTCGAAGTAGATGGTCTCTTCCATGTGCTTGAGCAGCATGTCGGCCGACCACTTGTGGCCGGTGAACAGGACGTCGGCGATCTTGCCCAGGTTGCCGGCGATCGGCGCGAGGGTGTCCACGGCGAGGATCCCGGCCATCTGCAGGATCACCATCGGCTCGGCCCGGGCCCGGATCGCGTCCCAGATCAGCAGCACGCCCGCCCCGGCGCTGTAGGCGATGCCGGCCGGCGGATAGACATTGAGAATGCCGTCCAGACCAATGCCCAGCGGTCCGATGCCGACGACATTGTCCGAAAGTCTTTTGGTGCGCTCGATGCTGCTGCGCACATTGTGCAGATCAAGGTGTGTCCGCGCGAGCCACATCATGCCTCTCCCGTGCGGCAACGGCACACAACGCCCCCCGCTCGCGGCACAATGCAACAAGCCTGCCTGCACAGGGAAGAGGTTAACAGAGCATTTCCCCTTCCGTCGGTGGCGGCGTCGCTCGAGGTTCGCCCGGCAGGCGAAAAACCGCCTCTGCGGACAAGGCGGCGGGTTCAAGCGAGGCGACTCCTCCTCTATTGGCAGACTGTGAGCCAGCTTCCAGACCTCGACCAGATGCGCCGCCGGATCCTGGACGGCGACCGGGCGACCCTCGCCCGGGCCATCACCCTGGTTGAGAGCCGCAGGGCCGATCACCAGGCCTTCGCCCGGTCCCTGCTGCAGCAATTGATGCCGCACACCGGCAAGGCGCAGCGGGTGGGAATCACCGGCGTTCCAGGCGCGGGCAAATCGACCACCATCGAGGCGCTGGGCTGCAACCTGACAGCCGCCGGCCACCAGGTCGCCGTTCTGGCGGTCGATCCCTCCTCCAGCCGCACCGGCGGTTCGATCCTCGGCGACAAGACGCGGATGGAACGGCTGGCCATGGACCCGGCGGCCTTCATCCGCCCGTCCCCCAGCGGCGGCGAACTGGGCGGCGTCGCCCGCAAGACGCGGGAGGCGATCCTGCTCTGCGAGGCGGGCGGCTTTGACGTGGTCATTGTCGAGACGGTGGGGGTCGGTCAGTCCGAGACCGTCGTCGCCGACATGGTCGACCTGTTCATGGCCGTGCTGATCCCGGGCGGCGGCGATGAACTTCAGGGGATCAAGAAGGGCCTGATCGAGATCGCCGACCTGATCCTGATCAACAAGGCCGATTCCGATCCGGCCCGGGCCGAGCGATCCGCGCGCGACTATCGCAACGCCCTGCACATCCTCGCCCCCGCCAGCCCCGACTGGACGCCGCCCGTGCTGACCGCATCAGGGCTGAAAAACGAGGGGCTGGACCGGCTCTGGAGCCAGATCGAGCGCCATCGCGAGGTGATGAGCGCCAATGGCGAGCGGGCCGCCCGGCGCGCGGGCCAGAATATCCGCTGGATGCAGTCCATGGTCCGGGAGCGCCTCTATCAGGCCTTCCGCGACACGCCGGCCGTGGCATCCCTTTCCCCCCGGCTGGAAGACCAGGTCCGGGCCGGCGAACTGCCCGCCTCTCTGGCGGCTGACCAGCTCCTGGCCGCTTTCGGCCTCTAGGCGCTGCTGCCGGGAGGCGGGACGTCCCGCCCAGGTCGACTGGCAGACGTCTGCCCTTTCCGAGGTATTTCAGCGGTAGGTCGTCTGACAGCCACAGCCGCCCCTGACTGACGTCGTCAGGGACTGCGCGACCGCGACCAGCCTAGCCGGCCAGCTTGCCGGCCTGTTCGACCCAGCCTTCACGGGCGATCCGGCCCATCAGCTTCATCTCCTTGTCGAGGACGGCAATCTCGTCCTCGGTCCAGGCGGCGATCTGGGCGAAGCGCGTTACACCCCGCTCGGCCAGAGACGCGGACAGCTTGGGGCCAATTCCGCTCAGGACCGTGAGATCATCGGCCGGAGCCGCCGGTTCCTCGTCCGCCTCGCTGGCGGCGACGACAACCGGCTCGCCCAGGACCGGGTCAATCACGACCTCCAGCCCGGCGTCGGGCGTCAGCGCCTCGGTCGCTTCGACGATGGTTTCAATGACCAGATCGGTCGCCGCCTCGGCGGTCGCAACGGCGGTCGCAACCGCCTTTTCCATGGCCGCCTGAACTTCCGGCTCGGGCGCGGGCAGGCTGGCGGGCGTCTGGCCGAGCGCGCCGGGCTTGACCCATCGGGTCGCCCAGAAGACGGCCGCGCCCATCATGGCGGCGCTGCCGATCATGAACCAGAGGGGCGAGGATAGGCCCACCGGAAGGCGCAGCGCCTTTTCAGCGGCCGGATCGAGAGTCGAGGCAAGGGTCATTGCAATGTCTTCTCCGCCAGGGGCGGCCGGGACGAAGCCGCCGTTGTGCGATGCAGCATAACATAGTCCGCCGATATCGCACGTGCGAAATGTTTCAGCCGTTCAGCCTCCAGGCCTCACCCCGCCCATCCCCCTCGCCCAGCCCGGCCACCCATCGGCAGACCTCGCCCATCGGCGCGTCCAGAGCGGGCGGCGCCCCGGCGATGACCAGGGCGCAGCCGTTCATCTTCATCGGATTGTCCAGCGGACGCAGGCGGCATTCGGCGACAAGGGCGTCGGGGGCCAGGGGCTCGATCTCCCGGAGGAAGTGATCGAATGTCTCGAGATCCTTCAGCGGCAGCCAGGCGGCGAGCACGGTCGATGCATTGCGCTCAAGAACCGCTCCGAGGGTTTGGGCGATCTGCCCATAGTCGTCGGCCCGCTCGAACGGCGGGTCGATCAGGATGAAGGTCCACCCTGCAGGGGGCGTCTGCTCGACAGCGGTCGCATAACCATCCGCCTGAACCGCCCGCGCCGCCGGCCATGGCGCCAGGGTCTGCGCCAGCAGACCCAGATCATCGTCGCGAAGTTCACAGGCGGTGTAGCGGTCCCCAGGCCTGAGACGCCCGGCGATCAGCCTGGGCGAACCTGGATAGAAGCGGACCTGTCCGTCAGGGTTTCCCGCCGCCACCGCCGCCTTCAGGCCGTCGAAAACCTTCGGCGCGGCATCGTCCGCCATCAGCCGGAACACGCCCTGGGCGGCCTCGCCCGTGCGCCGCGACAGCTCTCCCTCGAGGTCATAGCCCCCGGCCCCCGAATGGGTGTCGATGATCGTCAGGGGGCCGGCGTCAGCCATCAGCGCGTCAAGCAGCAGGGTCAGGCCCGCATGTTTGACCAGATCGGCGAAATTGCCGGCGTGAAAAGCGTGACGGTAGTTCAAGGCGGCGGCCTCTGGTGGCGGAACTTACCCCCCTCCAGCCACGTTGCCGCGACAGAAGCAAGCGTGGGTGTCATGTCTGGGATCATCGTAAATCATGACGCCGGCGGCGGAGCCCGCTTCGACCTGCGGGAGCACGCCCTCTGATGGCGTGGGATGGCGTCACGCCCCCCGATATGCCGGAAGGCCTTGTCTACTGCAGCGATGAGGGCGCGGGGATCACCCGCAAGCGCGCCGGCGATGGCTGGGTCTATCATGACCCGTCCGGACGACGGATCTCCGCCCGCGCCACCCTCGACCGCATCTCGGGTCTGGTCATTCCCCCGGCCTGGACAGACGTCTGGATCGCGCCCCGCCCCGGCTGTCACATCCAGGCCACCGGCCGCGACGCCAGGGGCCGCAAGCAATACCGCTATCATCCCGACTGGTCCGCCCACCGCGATGAGGTCAAGTTCAGTCGCGTCGCCGCGTTCGGCCGCGCCCTCCCGCGCCTGCGCAAACGCCTTCAGGCCGATATGCGTCGCAAGGGCCTGCCGAAGGAAAAAGTCGTCGCCGCGGTGATCTCCCTGCTCGAACTGACTCTGATCCGCGTCGGCAATGACGAATACGCCCGGACCAACAAGAGCTTTGGCCTGACCACCATGCGTGACCGCCACGCCACCCTGACCACGGCCGGCGGGGTGTTTGAATTCAGGGGAAAGAGCGGCAAGACCCACTCCACCAGCTTCCAGGACCGACGCCTGGCCCGGGTGGTCAGATCCTGCCAGGACCTGCGGGGTCAGCGGCTGTTCCAGTACCGCGCCGATGACGGGAGCATCTGCGCCATCGATTCCGGCGACGTGAACGACTACCTGCGCGAGGCGACCGGCCAGCACTTTACCGCCAAGGACTTCCGCACCTGGGCCGGAACGCTGGAAGCCGCCCGCGTCCTGTGCTCGGGCGAGGCGTGCGGGTCCGGCAAAGGCGCCGTCACCGCCTGTGTGAAAGCGGTCTCGAAACGCCTGGGCAATACGCCTGCGGTCTGCCGCAAGGCCTATATCCATCCCGTGATCCCCCGCGCTTTCGAGGCCGGCAAGCTCACCCTGAAACCGGGAAAGTCCGATCGCGCTTTCGAGACGGCGGTTATCCGCCTGCTTGAGGCGGCCGGCGCTTGAAACCTGACGCCAAGTCACCCTTTCCAAAACGTCCCGCCCGCGTAAGGTGAACGCCAATCACCAAGAATGTCCGGGGAGGACAACATCACCATGGCCGGCGCCAAGCTTCGTTTCGGGGCGTTCATCGCCCCCTTCCACCCGCTCCGTGAAAATCCGACCCTGGCTCTCGAGCGGGATCTGGAGTTGGTCCAGCACATGGACCGGCTGGGCTTCGAGGAAGCCTGGATCGGCGAGCACCACTCCGCCGGCTATGAGCTGATCGCCAGCCCGGAACTGTTCATCGCCACGGTCGCCGAGCGCACCCGCCACATCCGCCTTGGCACCGGCGTCTCCTCCCTGCCCTACCACCATCCGCTGATGCTGGCCGACCGGATCAACCAGCTGGACCACATCACCCGCGGCCGCACCATGTTCGGCGTCGGTCCCGGCGCCCTGCCGTCGGACGCCTTCATGATGGGCATTCCGGTCAGCGCCCAGCGCGATCGCATGGACGAGGCGATTGATGTTCTCGTGCCGCTGCTGCGCGGCGAGCAGGTGACCAAGAAGACCGACTGGTTCGAGCTCAACGAAGCCCGACTGCAGATGACCCCCTACAGCCGTCCGTCCGTCGACATCTGCGTCGCCAGCCAGGTCTCCCCCACCGGGGCCAAGGCGGCCGGCAAGCACGGCGTCGGCCTGCTCAGCATCGGCGCCACCCAGAGCGGCGGCTTCAACGCCCTGTCGTCCAACTGGGCCATCGCCGAGGAAAGCGCCCGCGACAACGGAATGACCATGGACCGCAACCAGTGGCGCCTCGTCGGCCCGGTCCATATCGCCGAAACCCGCGAACAGGCCCGCGCAGACGTCCGCTTCGGCCTGGAAGACTGGCTCTACTACTTCCGTGAGGTCGCCGCCCTGCCGCTGGCGCCTCAGGACGGCAGCGATCCGGTCGACGCCCTGATCGCCTCTGGCATGGCCGTCATCGGCACCCCGGAAGACGCCATCGCCCAGATCGAACGGCTGCAGCAGCAGTCCGGCGGCTTCGGGGCCTTCCTCTGCATGGACCACAACTGGGCTCCCTGGGAGGCCAAGAAGAAGTCCTACGAGATGCTCGCCCGTTACGTTGCGCCGAAGTTCCAGGGCCTCAACGAAAACCGCGAAACCTCCCTGAAGTGGGCCGCCGAAAACCGTCCCCGTTTCATCGGCGAGGCCATGGCCGCCGTCGGCGCCCGGGTCGCCCAGCACATCCAGGAAAAGGGCACAGACAACATCCGCCCGGAAATCCTTGAAGCCATGGGCATGGCCAAGAAGGACTAGGCGCTGGGGGGCAGGTCCGCCGCACAGCGGCCGACCTGTCCCTGTCCGTCCCGCGAGACATCTGCTTTCGCCTGACCTAGGTTGCGACCCCATGGACCTCGCCGCCTATCTCGACCGCATCGGCCACGCTGGGCCTGTCCGCCCCGATCTCGGCACGCTTCGCGCGCTCCACCGCGCCCACCTCCTCGCCATCCCCTACGAGAACCTCGACGTCCAGCTGGGCCGACCGATGACGACCGACCCTGCCGCGGCCTTCGACAAGCTGGTCACCAGGCGGCGCGGCGGCTGGTGCTACGAGATGAACGGTTTGTTCGGCTGGGCCCTGACCGAGATCGGTTTCAAGGTCACCCGCATGGCCGGCGGCGTGATGCGGATCGTTCGGGGGGATGACGCCGTCGGAAACCATCTGGTGCTGCGGGTCGATCTGGATGAGCCCTGGCTTGCCGACGTCGGCTTTGGCGATGGGCCTCAGGAGCCGTTCCGCCCGCTGAACGGCGCCTTCCGCGACGGTCTGTTCGACTACCGGCTGGAGGGGCAGCCGGACGGTTGGTGGCGGATGCACAACCACCCGCTCGGCGGCGCGCCGTCGTTTGATTTTCGGTTCTCCGACCCCGACGAGGCGCGACTTTCCGAACGCTGCGCTTGGTTGCAGTCGTCCCCGGAGTCGATGTTCGTCCAGAACGCCATCGTCCAGCGCCACCGGCCCGATCGCTTCATCAATTTGCTTGGCCGCAGGCTCAGACAGATCACCGCCGAAGGGCCGGACGACCGCATGATAAATTCAGCCGACGAGTATGTCGCAGTCCTCTCAAGGGATTTTGACCTAGACCTCCCCGAGGCTGCGGGTCTCTGGCCGGCGATTCTGGCCCGTCATGAGGTCCTGTTCCCGAACAGACCGACCTGAGCAGGGCCCGTCCGGGGATTGCACTTTCCATTTACTGTAGCCGCTATCCCTTCCTCACCGCCTGGGCATGACGGCCAAACCCAGAATCAGGTCCATGCCGCTCATGAGCCCTTACGTCCGCCGCTTTCTTCCTCAAGCCGCGCCTCAGCCCCTCGCCGAACGGCTCAAAGCCGTCTGCGGAAGCCTGATCGGCATCGCCGTCGCCGGTTTGGCGACGCACCTGGCCATTCCGGACGCCGGCGCCCTGCCGCTGCTCATCGCGCCAATGGGGGCCAGCGCCGTCCTGCTGTTTGCGGTGCCGGCAAGCCCGCTCGCCCAGCCCTGGTCGATCCTCGGCGGCAATATCATTTCCGGCCTTGTGGGCGTCACCTGCGCCCGGTTCGTACCCGATCCTGGCCTCGCCGCCGCGATCGCCGTGGCCGGCGCAATCTTGCTGATGAGCCTGTGCCGGTGCCTGCATCCGCCCGGCGGCGCCGTCGCCCTGACGGCGGTGGTTGGCGGCCCGGCCGTAACGGCCGCCGGCTACAGCTTTGTCATGGTTCCTGTGGCCTTGAATTCGGTTCTCCTGCTGGCGGTGGCCTTGATCTTCAACAACCTGTCCGGCCGCTCCTATCCGCACGTCGCCCATGGGCTGCCCCCGGCGCCTCGCAGCACCGTCGACCCCATGCCGGACGAACGGGTCGGCTTTACCCTTGCCGACATCGACGCCGCACTGCACCACTACGGCGAACTGCTTGATGTCTCTCGCGAGGACCTGGACGCCCTATTCCGTCAGGTCGAGGTCCAGGCTCACCGCCGGCTTCACGGGGCCATCGTCTGCGGCGACATCATGTCCCGCCATGTGGTCAGCCTGTCCGCCGACGCCTCCCAGGCCGACGCACGCGCCTTGCTGGCCGGCCACGACTTCCGCTCCGCGCCGGTCCTCGACGGCGACGGTCGCCTGCTCGGCCTGATTACCCGCGGCCTCCTCCTCGACGGGGGGGACGGTCCCGTCACAGAGCTCATGGAGTCGGAGTCGCCGGTCGCCCGCCCGGAAACCGCCATCGACCAGCTTCTGCCCGTTCTGTCGCATGGTGAATGGCGCGAGGTGATGATCCTGGGCCAGGATCGCACCGTTGTGGGCATGGTGACCCAGACGGACCTGATCGCCGCCCTCTATCGGGCGAGGGTGGCCGAAGCGGTGGCGGCCGGCATCACACCAGCGACGGGTTCACCAGGATCTTCACATGCGCCTCGGGGTCCTTGAGGTCGGTGAAGGCCTGCGCAACCCCGTCCAGCCCCACCGTGCCGGTGATCAGCGGGGCTACGTCCAGCCGCCCCTCGGCAATGTCGTGCAGGGTCCCGGCGAATTCCTCCGGCGTGTAGCCAAGCACGAACTTCAGATCGAGCTGCTTGTTGATGCACAGGGACGGCTCGATCCGGTCGGGCTCCATACAGACCCCGGCGACCACGATCTGTGATCCGGGCGGACAGCCCTCGATGACGCTCTGCAGCACGCCCGGCGAGCCGACGCACTCAAAGACCACCGAACGGCCCTTCAACTGGCCCGACATCCGGGCCATGGCGTGTTCGACCAGGGTCGAGGGCACGCCGAAATCCTTCCACTTCAGGTGCGGAGACCCCTCCGCCGGATCGACCACCACATCGGCGCCGAGGCGCTCGGCCAGGCGACGACGGGCCGGCGAGAAATCGGCCGCGATGACCGGTCCATGCCCCTTCAGCTTCAGGGCGGCGATCACCGCCAGACCCACCGGCCCGCAACCCAGCACCAGCGAGGCGCTGCCCGGCTCCAGGGACGCCTCCGCCACCGCATGGGCGCCAACCGCCATCGGCTCGGTCAGGGCCGCCAGATCGGTCGCCAGACCGTTGGGCACCTCCAGCAGCATGGCCTCGGTCAGGGCCATGTATTCGGCGAACCCACCCGGGAAATTGTTGGAATAGCCGACGGCCTCGAACCCGGCGGGACCAAAGGTCATCGGTACGCTGACCACGCGGGTCCCCGGCTTGAACCGCCCGCCGCCAGAGCCGTGCTCGATCACCTCGGCGCAGAACTCATGGCCAAACACCATGTCCGCCGCCGGGTTCATGCGATCAGAACCGCCAGCCTTCTTGGCCAGATCGACCATGTGATCGAGATAGTGCAAGGCATGCAGGTCAGACCCGCAGATGCCGCAGAGCAGCGTCTTGACCAAGGTCTGTCCCGGTCCCGGCGTCGGCGCCGCCATCTCGTCGCAGACCAGTTTTCCCGAGCGTCTGATAACTGCGCGCATGATGGCATCCTCCCGATTGACCGCATTTGCGAGCGGCTTGGGAACGACGATACCCCAAGCCCTGCCCAGAAAAAGCCTGTCGTGGCGGAAGCCTTGGCAGATTTTCGCCGCTTACCCGGCCCGGGCGATCAGCGCTCCAAGGCGCCGGGCGCCCTCATCGATGTCGGCGTCATTGGGCATCGAATAGCTGAGCCGCAGGCAGTTGGTGGACGCCACCTCGGCAAAGAACGGCTCGCCCGGCACAAAGGCGACCCGCTCTTCCGCCAACGCCCGCTCCAGCAACGCCTTGCCGTCCACCCCCTCGGGCAGGGCCAGCCAGACAAACATGCCCCCTTCGGGGTTCGACCAGGTCACGCCCGGCGGCATATGCCTGTCCAGGGCGGAGAGCAGGGCCTGGCGTTTGGCGCCATAGGCGGCGCGCAGCCGGCCAAGATGCTGGTCATAGCCTTCCGACACCACCTGATGGGCCACCATCTGGTTGATCGTCGAAACGTGCAGGTCGGCGCCCTGCTTCAGCAGCACCAGCTTCTCGATGGCCGCCGCAGGACCACAGACCCAGCCGATCCTCAAGGCCGGCGACAGGGTCTTGGAAAAGGTCCCGCAGTAGAGGGTCCGCACCGTCTCGATCGATCCGGTCCGGGCGATATCCAGACTAAGCAGGGTCGGCAGGGCCTCACCCGAAAACCGCAATTCGCGGTAGGCCGCGTCCTCGATCAGGGTCATGTCCAGCCGTTCGGCCAGATCGAGCAGGCCTTCGCGCTCCGACAGGGTCAGACTGCGACCGGTCGGGTTGGCGAAGTCCGGCACAAAATAGCCCACCGCGCCGGAACACTGCCCTTCGAAGGCTTCACTGGTCACGCCCGCCAGCGCGCCGTCCGGCAGATCCCGATAGGCCGGCTCGTAGCCGTTGAAGGCCTGCAGCGCGCCCAGATAGGTCGGCCTCGCCGTCAGCACGGTGTCCCCGGCGGTCAGCAGAAGCTTCCCCAGCAGGTCCAGCGCCTGCTGCGACCCGGCGGTCAGCATGATGTTGTCTGGACCGCAGGGCATGCCGTCCCGCGTCATCCGCTCGGCAATCCATTGGCGAAGGGGCAGATAGCCCTCGCTGACCGAATACTGCAGCGCCTGTCGGGCAAGGGCCGGATCGGCCAGAATCTGACGATAGGCGCCCTCGATACGCTCGACCGGGAACAACTCCGGATCCGGAATTCCGCCGGCGAAGGACAGGATATCGGGCTGGTCGAGAAGCTTGAGAAGCTCGCGGATTTCGCTCGCGCGGACGCGGGCCATCCTGTCGCTGAAACGGGCGGTCCAGTCGGGAGGTGTCGAGATCATTGTGGAGGTTCCGGTATGAAACTGGCGGCGCGGCCGCCTGGATGCCGCACGCGGCAATACGCCTGAAGTCAGATCAGGAGCGTCATACCTGGTGGATCAGTCGCGAGAACCGGCTTGGCCAGCGCCCGCAGAGCGTCGTTTTCATGTCCAACGATTATCCCGAACATTGGCGTCTGAAAAGCCTTCAGAAGCGCCGGGCTTTCGCGTCTTTCAGAATTTCCCGCGCCGCATTGTGGCCCGGCGCGCCGGTGACCCCGCCGCCCGGATGCGTGCCCGCCCCGCACATATAGAGCCCCTTCAGCGGTCCCCGATGGGCGCCATGACCCAGAACCGGACGGGCCGAGAACAGCTGGTCCAGCGTCAGGGCGCCGTGGAAGATGTCGCCGCCGACCAGACCGAAATCGCGCTCCAGATCGAGGGGGCTCTTGATCTGGCGCCCCAGCACCGAGGCCTTGAACCCCGGCGCCCAGCCGTCGACAGTGTCGATCATCAGATCTGCGACCTCGTCCCGGTGGTCATCCCAGGACCGACCCTCCGAAAGCGTCGGCGCGACATGCTGGCAGAACAGGCTGGCGACATGCTGACCGGGCGGGCTCAGGTTGTCATCCAGGGTCGAGGGGATCAGCATCTCGACGATCGGCTGCTTTGACCAGCCGTCGGTCCGGGCGTCGATCCAGGCCCGCTCCATATAGGCCAGGCTCGGGGCCATGATGATCCCGGCAGTCATGTGGTCGCCGGCATCCGGCCTGCAGGTGAATTTCGGCAGCTCGCTCAGCGCGACATTCATCCGGAAGGTGCCGGAACCGGACTTGTACCGGGTGATCCGCTCGTTGAAGTCGGCAGGCAGCAGCGCCGGGTCCAGCAGGCGCTGATACAACAGCTGGGGATGGATGTTGGAAACGACTGCCCGGGCCTCCAGCCGCTCGCCCGCATCGGTGACGACGCCCATTGCGCGGCCGTCCTTGACCAGCACCTCGGCGACGCCGACGCCGGTGCGGATCTCGACGCCCTGCTCCCGGCAGGCCGCGGCCATCGACTGGGTGATCGCCCCCATCCCGCCGATGGCATGGCCCCAGGCTCCCTTCTTGCCGTTCACCTCGCCAAAGACGTGATGCAGCAGCACATAGGCCGAACCGCCGGCGTAGGGGCTGGCGTAGTTGCCGACGATCCCGTCGAAGCCCAGCACCGCCTTGATCGGATCGCTCTCGAACCAGCCGTCCAGCCAGTCGCCGGCAGACTGCGAGAACAGGGCCAGCAGATCGCGCCGCGCGGTCGTGTCGAGGCTGGAAATCCGTTTGGCGAGGGAGGCGCTCTTCAACAGTTCCGGCAAGGCGTTGAACAGCCCGCCCTCGATCGTGTCCGGCGGGGTCTGCAAGACGATATCCCGCAGCACATCGGCGATGGCGTCCAGCCTGGCGTTGTAGGCGTCCAGCTGGTCTGCATCCCGCTGCGAGAACCGGGCGACCTCGGCATGGGTGCGGCCCTCGCCGGTCACAAGGCTGTCGCTGTCGCTGACCGGCAGGAAGTTGGACGCCCGCCGCTCGACGATCTTCAGACCGTGCCGGTGCAGGTCCAGATCGGCGATGATCTTCGGATTGAGCAAGGAAACGGTGTAGGCGGCGACGCTGTTGCGAAAGCCCGGATGGAATTCCTCGGTCACGGCCGCCCCGCCGACGACGTCCCGCTTTTCCAGCATGGTCACCTTGAGACCCTGGCGCGCCAGATAGAAGGCGCAGGTCAGGCCGTTGTGGCCGCCGCCGATAATGATGATGTCGCTCATGCGATCCCCGCCGCGCCGCTGTAGAGGCCTGCATGCTGCTCCCGCAACAGCGCCTTCTGCACCTTGCCCATGGCGTTGCGCGGCAGGTCGTCGACAAAGATCACCCGCTTGGGCTGCTTGAACCGCGCCAGCCGGTCGGCCAGCGCCGCCAGAACGGTCGCTTCGCTCAGGTCCCCCTTGCCGCCCGTGGCGATCACAGCCGTCACCCCCTCGCCAAGATCGGGATGGGCCAAGCCGATCACAGCGCTCTCGACCACCCCTTCAAGGGCGTCGAGTTCCCCCTCGACCTCCTTGGGATAGACGTTCAGCCCGCCGGTGATGATCAGATCCTTGCCGCGGCCGATGATGTGGACGTAGCCGGCCTCGTCGACCTTCCCAAGATCACCGGTGATGAACCAGCCGCCGGGCCGGAACTCCGTGGCGGTCTTCTCCGGCATCCGCCAGTAGCCTGCGAAGACATTGGGGCCCCGCACCTCGATCATCCCGATGTCGCCCGGCGTCAGCCCGGCCCCGGTTTCCGGATCGGTGATCCTCAGTTCGACATCCGGCAGGGGCGGACCGACAGTGCCAGCGACCCGCGCCCCCTCATAGGGATTGGAGGTATTCATCCCCGTCTCGGTCATGCCGTAGCGCTCAAGGATGACCTGACCGGTCTTCGCCTCGAAGGCCCGATGGGTTTCCGCCAGCAGGGGCGCCGATCCGGAAATGAACAGCCGCATGGCTTTGGTCGCTTCCGGCGTCAGTGCCGGCTGATCCAGCAGGCGGGTGTAGAAGGTCGGCACCCCCATCAGCACCGTGGCCCGATCCATCAGCTCCAGCACCTGAACCGGGTCGAACTTCGCCCTGAAGATCATCGACGCCCCGGAGGCCATCACCACGTTGGTCGCCACGAACAGCCCGTGCACATGATAGATCGGCAGGGCGTGGATCAGCACATCGTCGCTGGTGAACCGCCACAACGTCTTCAGCGTCAGGGCGTTGGCTGACAGGTTTCCATGGGTCAGCATCGCGCCCTTGGAACGGCCCGTCGTACCGGACGTGTAGCAGATAGCCGCCAGATCAGACGCCCCCCGGGGCGCGGTGTCGAAGTCTGCCGACTGGCGCTCGGCAAGGGTGATCAACTCGCCCTGCCCGTCCCGGTCCAGGGTGGTCACCGCCGCCTGCCCGGCGATCTCCAGCAGCGCCGGTTTCGCCGCCGGATCGCAGACGATCAGGGACGGTTCGGCGTCACCAATGAAATAGGCCAGCTCGCCCCGGGTGTAGGCCGTGTTCAATGGCAGAAAGACAGCCCCGGACCGGATGGTCGCCAGATAGAGAAGCAGGTTTTGCGGGCTCTTCTCGACCTGCACCGCCACCCGATCGCCGGGACGCACCCCCAGTTCGACCAGGGCGTTGGCCAGGCGTCCGGTCAGTTCATCCAGGTCCCCGTAGAGGGTGCGCTCTCCATCGGGGCCCTCCATGAACAGGTCGCCGGGCGCCGCCTCACGGGTCAGGGTGTCGAACAGCAGGTTCATGGCCGCCGCGCCTTTTCCAGAACTTGAATCATCCGCAAAGGTCTTAACCCGCCCAAAAGAACCTGTCCCCCGCCGTTGCCCCCGGCAGGCTGGAGTTCTAAGCCTGCGCCTCACACCCTGACCCAGAAGGAACCGCCGGTCCGTGCCCAGACCCACCCGCGCCGCAATCCACGCCGCCTGGCGGGAGAGGATCGGACCGGTCTGGACCAGCCGTGCGGCCGCTGGCGGCGGCGCCGTGGTTCTCGGTCTGGTCGCCCTGCTGTTCGCCCGGATGGCCGACCTCGCCCAGGAACAGTTCGACCGCATGGTGGCGATCTGGCCCTATGCGCCGCTGGCGATCACCCCGGCAGGCTTTGTGCTGATTGTCTGGCTGACCCGGACGCTCGCCCCCGAGGCTAGGGGCTCGGGGATTCCCCAGGTCATCGCCGCCGCCAACAACGTCGAGGACGCCGTCCAGCGGCGGCTGATTTCCCTCCGCACCAGCGCCTTCAAGCTCTTGGCCACCGTGCTTGGCGTGCTCTGCGGCGCGGCGGTCGGCCGTGAAGGCCCCACCGTCCAGATCGGCGCCAGCATCATGGTCGCCAGCCACCGGTTGTTCAGGGTTCCGCTCAACGCCGCGGTGATGATCGCCGGCGGGGCGGCCGGAGTCGCCGCCGCCTTCAACACCCCCATCGCCGGCGTCGCCTTCGCCATTGAGGAACTGGCCTCGGCCTATGAGCAGCGACTGGCCCTGCTGGTCATGGGCGCGGTGATGGTGTCTGGCCTCGTCACCCTCGGGCTGGCCGGCGACTATGTCTATTTCGGTGTCGTCCACGGGGCGCTGGAGCCGATGCGCGCCCTTCCGGCGGCCCTGCTTATCGGCATCGTCGGCGGCGTCGCCGGCGGCCTCTTCTCGCGGATGATGCTGTTTGTCTCGCGATCCTTCACACTGGCCCGCCGTCGCCCGCTGCTGACCGCCCTCGTCTGCGGCCTCTGCGTCGCCCTCATCGGGGTTGTGACCGGCGGCCTGACCTGGGGCACGGGCTATTCCGCCGCCCGCACCCTGGTCGAAGGCGGCGACCAGCCGATCTACTTCGCTCCGGCCAAGTTCGCCGCCTCCCTGCTGACCGCCAGCGGCGGGCTGCCCGGCGGCATCTTCGCCCCGTCCCTGTCGATCGGCGCGGGCCTTGGCGGGGTCATGCATGATCTCTTCCCGGAGGATTCGCGCAGCGCCATCGTCCTGCTGGGCATGATCGCCTACTTCGTCGGGGTCGTCCGCGCGCCCCTGACCGCGGTCGTCATCGTCTCGGAAATGACCGCCGACCGGGCGATGATCCTGCCCCTGTTCGCCGCCGCCATTGTCGCCGACGGCGCCGCCAGACTGGTCTGCAAGGAGCGGCTCTATCACGGCCTGGCGGCAGGGTTCGCCGCGCCGCCGCCGCCCCAGACCCAGGATGAGCCGCCGCCTTCCTCAGCTGAAGACACGCCTCCCGCGGAGTCGAAAGAGACCACGCCAAAGGCCTGATCAATCCTCTGCGTTGACCAGTTCCTCGAGCGCCCGGCGATCGACCACCTCGATCACCCCATAGCCCGTCCGCACAGCGCCCGCGGCCGCCAGATCTCCCAGCCACCCGTTCAGCGCCTTGCGCGTCACCCCGACGATCTCGGCCAGCTCCGACTGCCGGATGCGGATCTGCCCCCTCTCCCCCGCCAGCTGCAGCAGCCGGGCGGCCAGCTGGGCGCGCGGCGGCAAGGCCCCCTTCTCGGCCAGGGTCTGGATAGCGACCCGAAGCTGGCGATAGATCAGCCCGGAAATATCCCGCCAGACCTCCGGATGGACCAGCGCCACCCCGCGCAAGGCCCTGTCCGACAGGTTGAACACCACGCTGTCCTCGGCGCAGATGGCCGTCACCAGTCGGGGACCGCCGCCGGTCAGCACGCTCTGTCCCATCACCGCGCCCGGCTGCAGCAGACCGATGAGCGCCTCACGCCCCCCCGGCGCCTCGGCATAGAGCCGCAAACCGCCCGACAGCAGGGCCAGAAGTCCGCCTTCCTCGTCGCCCTCGCCATGCACCCACTCGCCGGCTCGCAACCGCCGTATCCGGCCGGCCTCCAGCAGGGCGGCGGCCTGGGCCGGCGACTGACGCTGAAACCAGTCCATGCGTTTCAGCCGGTCGGTATAGGTGGGGTCAATCAGAGCCATGAAGATTTGTAACACAGGTGACAATCTACGGAAGCCAGCCGTGCCCTGATGCCGGAAAAGAGACGGGAGACGAAGCGCATGACCCAGACCGTAATCAGCATCGAGAAGCAGGACGGCTGCGGCGCCCTTGTCAGCGGCGTCGACCTTGGCGCCCTCGACGCCCGGACGGCCGCCGATCTGAAGGCGGCGCTGTTCGAACACGGCGTGCTGTTTTTCCGCGATCAGACCCTGTCCCGGCAGGACCATCTTGACCTCGCCCGTCAGTTCGCCCCCATCGACATCAATCGCTTCTTCCCCGCCGAGGCTGAATGGCCCGAGATCGCCAAGGTCGAGAAGCAGCCCGATCAGACCTCCAACATCGGCGGCGGCTGGCACACTGACCACAGCTACGACCAGGAGCCGGCCCTGGGCTCGATCCTCGTCGCCCGTGACCTGCCGCCCAGCGGCGGCGACACCCTGTTCGCGGACATGTACGCCGCCTATGAGAGCCTGCCGGACGACCTGAAGGCCCGGATCCGCGGTCTGAAGGCCGTTCACTCCACCGCCCACGTCTTCGGCGCCGCCGGGGCCTATGCCCGCTCGGACAAGACCGAACTGTCGGGCAGTCAGGACCTGCCTGAAACCATCCACCCGGTGGTCATCAAGCATCCCGGCAGCGGCAAGCCGGCCCTCTACGTCAATCCGTCCTTCACCACCGGCATTGTCGGCCTGTCCAAGGAAGAGGCGGACGAGCTGCTGTTCCAGCTCTATCCCCACGCCATCGACCAGAGCCGCGTGCATCGCTTTGTCTGGAAGCCCGGCTCGGTGGCCATCTGGGACAATCGCGCCACCTGGCACTTCGCCCTCAACGACTATCACGGCCACTACCGCCTGATGCACCGGGTGACCATGGCCGGCGTTCCGCTTGAAGCCGCCGCCTGAAGGGCGGTGAATATCAGCGCAAGAAAAAGGCCCTCCGGCGAAACCGGAGGGCCTTGTCATTTCAGGTCATGAAAAGCGGGATCAGGCGGCGCCTGCCCCGCCCTTCTTCTCGGCATAGATGACCAGCGGCTGGGCGCGGCCTTCGACCACTTCAGCGTTGACCACCACTTCCTCAACGCCCTCGTAGGACGGCAAGTCGAACATGGTGTCGAGCAGGATGCCTTCCATGATCGAGCGCAGGCCGCGGGCGCCGGTGCGGCGCAGGATGGCCTTGCGGGCCACCGCCATCAGGGCGTCGTCGGTGAACTTCAGCCCGACGTTCTCCATCTCGAACAGACGACCATACTGCTTGATCAGGGCGTTCTTCGGCTCGGTCAGGATGGTCATCAGGGCCGCCTCATCGAGGTCCTCGAGGGTGGCGATGACCGGCAGACGGCCGATGAATTCCGGGATCAGGCCGAAGCGCTGCAGATCGTCAGGCTCGACGTTGCGCAGGATCTGACCGGTGCGGCGCTCGTCCGGATCGGTGACCTTGGCCCCGAAGCCGATCGAGGTGCCCTGACCGCGCCCGGAGATGATCTTCTCCAGGCCGGCGAAGGCGCCGCCGCAGATGAACAGGATGTTGGCGGTGTCGACCTGCAGGAACTCCTGCTGGGGGTGCTTGCGGCCGCCCTGCGGCGGAACCGAAGCGACGGTGCCTTCCATGATCTTCAGCAGAGCCTGCTGGACGCCTTCGCCCGACACGTCGCGAGTGATCGAGGGGTTGTCGGACTTGCGGCTGATCTTGTCGATTTCGTCGATGTAGACGATGCCGCGCTGGGCCCGTTCGACGTTGTAGTCGGCGGCCTGGAGCAGCTTGAGAATGATGTTCTCGACATCCTCACCCACATAACCGGCTTCGGTCAGGGTGGTGGCGTCGGCCATCGTGAACGGAACGTCGATGATTCGCGCCAGGGTCTGGGCCAGCAGGGTCTTGCCGGTGCCGGTCGGGCCGACCAGCAGAATGTTCGACTTGGCCAGTTCGACGTCGGAATTCTTGCTGGCGTGGTTCAGACGCTTGTAGTGGTTGTGAACAGCAACCGAGAGCACCTTTTTGGCGTGTTCCTGGCCGATCACGTAATCGTCGAGGACTTCGCGGATTTCCTTAGGAGTCGGGACGCCGTCCTTGGACTTCACAAAGGCGATCTTGTGCTCTTCGCGGATGATATCCATGCACAGTTCGACGCATTCATCACAGATGAACACGGTCGGACCCGCAATCAGCTTGCGCACCTCATGCTGGCTCTTTCCGCAGAAAGAACAATACAGGGTGCTTTTCGAGTCGCCACTGGCGGCTTTGGTCATATCGCTTCTCACACTCCGGTGGCGTCAGCCCTTGGCCGAAACGCCCCCTCCCCGCCGAACGATCCTGCGAGCGAAATCACAGGCTACACCATGCGGGTTTTCCAAACCTTGACATTCCCCGATCATTTGGCCGGGAGCAAGGGTCCCGATGCCGCAGATGGTCAGAAGACGTCCTGATACGTGTCATTGATGGACGACGCATCCTTCTCTCTACAAATGGTGCGCCAACTGTAGCGCGACAACCACCGTTGCGTTGCTGCATCGCCTGAAAGTGACGAATCGTGATGCAAGCGGGCTCAGGATGGGGTGAATGCCCATGACATTGGGCTAAACAAAAATCATGGCGCGCAAGGCGACAATGCTCGGCCGACTTAACGTCGGCTCACAGATGATGACCGATCCCCTGGACGAGATGGGTGTCGTCGCATTCGATTTTGACGGCACCATGACCGTCAAGGACACCTTCACCGAGTTTCTCGCCTGGCGCGCCGGCGCTGCCCGGTACGCCGTCGGATGCCTCAAGCTCACCCCGGCGGTCATCGCCTATGTCTTCAATCGCAACCGCGGCAAGCTGAAGGCTGCGGCCGTGCGCGAATTCCTCAAGGGCGCCAGCCAGAGCGAACTTCAGGAACAGGCCCGCCGCTTCGCCGAAAAGAACTCCGGCCGGCTGATGCGCCCCGACGCCGTCGAGACCTGGCGGCGCTGGCGTGCCAAGGGGGCCAAGACGATCATCGTCACCGCCTCCCCCGACTTCGTTGTCGCCCCCTTCGCCCGGGGCCTCGGCTCCGACGGCCTGATCGCCACCGAACTGGCCTTTGACGCGGAGGGCCGGTGCCTCGGCGTCCTCGCCGGGCTGAACAATCGCGGGCCGGAGAAGGTCCGCCGGCTCAGGGCTGTCTATGGCGAGGATGTCCGGCTGACCGCCGCCTATGGCGACACCTCCGGCGACACCGAAATGCTCGGCATCGCCGACGAGAAGGGCTACCGCGTCTTCAACGGCCGGCCATGAAGCACGCCGGCTCACAGGCCCTCGACAGCCTGGAGCCGTTGCTCGACCGCCTGCGCGGATATCCCGATCTCAAGGAAAAGGCCCGGGGCGTCTTCTATCGACGCGGCCGGGCCTTTCTGCATTTTCACGAAGATCCCGCCGGACTGTTCGCCGACGTCCGCCTGACGGACGACTTCGAACGCTTCGCCCTGCAGGGCGACGCTGATCGCGCCGCCCTGCTGGACCGGGTGCTTCAGACCCTGGGGTAAGGATCAGGACTCGGCGGGCGTTGCCGCCTCGGCCGCATCGCGGGTTTCGTAGACGTGGTCGACGATGCCCCAGGCCTTGGCTTCTTCAGAGCTCATGAAATGGTCGCGATCGAGGGTGGTCTCGACCTCTTCCATCGTCCGGCCGGTGTGCTTGACGTAGATCTCGTTCAGACGCTGCTTGGTCTTCAGGATGTCCTCGGCGTGACGCATGATGTCCGAGGCCTGGCCGCGGAAGCCGCCGCTGGGCTGGTGAACCATGATCCGGGCGTTGGGCAGGGCGATCCGCTGACCGGCGGCGCCGGCGCAGAGCAACAGGCTGCCCATCGAGGCGGCCATGCCCATGCACACCGTCGAGACCGGGCTCTTGATGTATTGCATGGTGTCGTAGATCGCCAGGCCCGAGGTCACCACGCCGCCGGGCGAGTTGATGTACATCGAGATTTCCTTCTTGGGGTTTTCCGACTCCAGGAAGAGAAGCTGCGAACAGATCAGGGCGCTCATCCCGTCCTCGACCGGACCGGTCAGGAAGATGATCCGCTCTTTCAGCAGACGCGAGAAGATATCGAAGGCGCGTTCGCCCCGGCTCGTCTGCTCGACGACCATGGGGACGAGGTTCATCGCCGTTCGTTCGTGGTGTTCATAGTCGTACATGCGGATGGCTCCTTAAATCTCGCACAGCGTGTCGCGAATCGAAGCCGCGCCGACGCCCTCCTCCGGATATCGGGCGCGGGTTAACAGGATGCAAGTGCCGCCGCCGATCCCTCCGTCCGTGACAAAGAAAAAGGGCGCGCCGACCATGATCGACGCGCCCCCTGTCCTTGATGATCAGTCGCCGCGCGAGGCGGCGCCCGGTCAGTAGCCTTCCGGCATATCGTCTTCGGCTTCCAGTTCGGCTTTGGAGACCTTCTTGTCGGTGATGGTCGCCTTGCCGAAGATCAGCTCGACAACCTTGTCCTCATAGAGGGGCGCACGGAGCTGGGCCTGGGCCTGGGGGTTCTGGCTGAGCAGGTCGAAGGCTTGCTGCGGCTGCAGGCCGTACTGCTGGGCCATGGCCATCGCCTCACGTTGCAGGGCCTGCGACAGCTCCTGCTCGGTGATGTTGACGTTGTTGATGCGACCGATCTCGGCCAGCACCAGACCCAGACGCACGCGGCGCTCGGCGATCTTGCGGTACTCGCCCTTCAGCTCGTCGTCGGACTTGCCGGCGTCTTCCTCGGGCAGGTTGTCGGACTTGCGGTCCTGCTCCACCTGATTCCAGATGCCATCAAACTCGGCGTCGACCATGCGCGGCGGCAGCGGGAAGTCGTGACCCTTGTCCAGCTCGTCGAGCAGGGCGCGCTTCAGCTTGAAGCGCGAGGCGCGCTCGAACTGGTCGCCCAGGTTCTTGCTGAGGATCTCGCGCAGGGCGGCGAGGTCCGACAGGCCCAGGCGCGTGGCCAGCTCGTCATTGACTTCCGAATCCTTCGGGGCCCGGACTTCGTGAACCTTGACCGCGAATTCAGCTTCCTTGCCGGCCAGTTCGGTCGACTGGTAGTTCTCAGGGAAGGTCACCTTCACGGTGACATCGCTGCCCGGCTTGGCGCCGATCAGCTGGTCTTCAAAGCCCGGAATGAACTGGCCCGAGCCGAGGACCAGCTCGTGGCCTTCAGCCTTGCCGCCGGCGAATTCAACGCCATCGACGCTGCCGACGAAGTCGATCAGCACCTGGTCGTCAGCCTTGGCCTTGGTGGTCTTGGCGGTCTTGGCTTCGTAGGTGCGGGCCTGCTTGGCCAGATCGGCCAGAGCCTCGTCGACTTCCTTGTCGGTCGGCTCGTAGACGGGCTTGGTGAGCTTCAGCGTGGAAACGTCCAGCGGCTCGAACTCGGGCATCAGTTCGACGGACAGCTCATAGGCCAGGTCGGCCTTGCCATCCATGACCTGTTCCATGTCCACGGTCGGCTTCAGGTCCGGCTGGGCGGCGGGACGCAGCTTGTTGTCGTCGAGGATCTTCTGGGTGGTCTCGTTGAGCGCGGCGTCGATCACCTCGCCCATCAGGCCCTTGCCGTAGACGCGCTTGACGTGCGCGGCCGGCACCTTGCCGGGGCGGAAGCCCTTGATGTTCATCTGCGGCGTGATCTCTTTGATCCGCGCTTCGAGCCGTTCAGCCAGCTCGCCGGCCGGGACGGTCACACCATAGACCCTGCTCAGGCCTTCACCGGACTTTTCAACAATCTGCATGGTCTGTCTTTATCTTGCGCCCGCTTCGCCGGTTTCCGGCGCCGCGACCGCGTTAGGAGGATTGGGCGCGCCTCTCCAGCAGGGTCCAAGAACCCCGAAGCGGCGCGAAGCGGGCCTTATGTCACGGGCGCCGGTAAGGGCCAAGCCCTATTGGACCGCGCGCCCGCAACGACCGGATGACTATTCTTCGGGTTCAGCCGGCTCTTTTGCGGGCTGGCCAAGCGTCTCGCCCATGGTGCGGGTGATATCGCGCTTCTGGGCGTCGGAACCCAGTGCATTGCGACGCGCCGAATAGACCCCGGCGATATAGGCGAAATCCCAGTCGGTCAGTTCTTCCACGGTCGCCCGGCCATCAACCCGGTCTGAGAACAGATTGAGGATCGAACCTGCGGTCTTGGGTGCGGCGTCGGGATCGATCTGGGCCAGGGAGACAAAGGCGATGTAGTCGGCCAGGGCCGGAAACTTGACCGTCCCCACCCGCTTGGCGTCCACAACGATAATCGCCCGGTCAAAGTCGTCCCGGGTTTTGCTGTGCAGCCGGCCGGAGCTGTAGACTTGGACCTGGTCCCCTTCCCGGTAGGTAATGCCGTCTTCAGTGACCCTTCGGGTGACATGCCACCAGCGCACCGGGGCTTTGGAAATGGTGAAGCGCCGAAGAGCCGCCCGCCCCGAGGTCATCTCAAGGTCATAGCGGGAAAACGCCGTCGGGCTTTTCTCCAGGGCGGCCTTCACGAAACCGTCCGAGTCCGCGGTGAAGACCACCAACACATTGACCTTGCAACCGGGCTCTCCGACCTCCAGCCCGACCCGCTGGGCGGTCAGGCTGATGCGGTCGTTGATATACTGGCCATAGGCCGCCTTGACCCCGGTAATCCCGGGACAGATCTTGCGGTCCCACCGGGCGATGCGGCCGTTGCCGCTGTCGGTCGCGATATCCTCGACAAAGGCCGCGATAGCGTCCTTCTCGGCCAGCTTCGAGGGCGGGCTGACGATGACGCTGTCGACCGTCGGCTCCTGACCGTCGGGCGCGGGAGTCGCGACCGGTTGCAGAGCCAGAGCAGCGGCGGCGGCCAGGGCGGTCAGGGACATACGCTGATACTTTCAAAACCAGGCGGTTGGTGCGGATGAGAGGACTCGAACCTCCACGCCTTGCGGCGCTGGAACCTAAATCCAGTGCGTCTACCAGTTCCGCCACATCCGCAGGTTCGCTGGCTGGATAGGCGGCGGCGGGGACGGCGTAAAGGGGGTCCGGTTGCAAGCCGCTCCGGGACACCTCAATACGCGCACCGGGGACTTCCCTGCCACAGTCAGTCCGCCTGGGCGTAGAGCCGTCCAAGGCTTGCCGGCGCCAGATCCGGCAGGTCCTCGGCGATCAATCCCGGGCCGAAGCGCGCCGCGGCGTCGGCGTGGATCCAGGCCCCGGCGCAGGCCGCCAGGAAGCTGTCCATGCCCTGGGCGACCAGTCCGCCGATGAAACCGGCCAGCACATCCCCCGAGCCCGCCGTCGCCAGCCACGGCGATCCGTTCAGATTGACCGCCGCCCGCCCGTCCGGCGCGGCGATGACCGTATCGGCGCCCTTGAGCAACACCACGGCACCGGCGCGCTCCGCCGCCGTCCGGGTCGCCTCGATCCGGTTGGACGACCCGGCCAGCAGGCCCGGGAACAGCCGTTCGAACTCCCCCGGATGCGGTGTCAGGACATCGTCCTTGTCCAGCACGTCGAACAGATCGTCGGGTCGGTCCCTGAACACCGTCAGGGCGTCGGCGTCGACCACCAGGGCCGCGCCCGTGCGCGTCAGGGCGAAGAGATTGGCCCTTGTCTGGGGCGTGACCCCCGCCGCGGGGCCGATCAGCACTGCATCGGCCATCTCGGCCAGCTGGGCCAGATCGGCGTCCGTTTCGAACGGCGCCAGCATCACCGCCTCAAGCGCCGGGGCATAGACCATGACCGCCGACGCCGGGCTGAACACCGTCACCAGGCCGGCGCCAATCCGCAGGCCCGCCCGGGCCCCCAGCCGGGCGGCGCCGGTGCGGTGGGCCTCGCCGCCAACCACCGCCAGCTGTCCACGGGAATGCTTGTAGGACGCCGCCGTCGGGCGCGGCAGCGATTGCCGCCAAAGGGACGGGCTGTTTTCAGTCAGCGGCGAGAGCGTCTCCCCCAGACCGATATCGGCGACCACCACCTCGCCGCAGGCCGCCGCCCCAGGCTGCAGCACCAGCCCCACCTTGCGCCGATGAAAGGTTACGGTCAGGTCGGCCCGCATGGCGGTGTCGCCGAGCAGCTTTCCGGTGTCGCCATCAACGCCGCTGGGGATATCGATGGCCACCACCTGCGGGTGGCCGTGGGACGACCGGGCGCAGGCAAGGGCCTCGCCTTCCAGCGGCCGGCTCAGTCCCGCCCCGAATAGGGCGTCGACCATCACGTCGCAGGGCGGACCGCCGCCCAGCGGATAGGTCGGCCCGGTCCAGCGTCTGGCCATCGCCCTGGCGTCCTCGGTGGTCGGCGACGACAGCGCCTCGACCCAGACCGTCCAGCCCCGTCGTTTGAGCAGCCGCGCCACCACATAGCCGTCGCCGCCGTTGTTGCCTGGCCCGCACAGCACCGCCACCCGGCAGGGCCGGCGGCGCTCTCGGATGGCGTCGGCCACCGCCTGTCCCGCCCGCTCCATCAGCACCAGGCCCGGCGTGCCGGCGGCGATGGCCCGCGCGTCGCCCGCGGCCATCTCTTCGGTTGTCAGGATTTCACGGGGGGCCATGGCTACGCCTACAGAACCTGGGTGGAGGCTTCCCCGCCCTTTTCAATGACCTTGAGGCCATCGTCGGTGACGTCAAACAGGGTGACGGAGGTGTGATCCGGCCGGAACACCATCACCCGATCCTCGTCCAGCGCCGTCGAGACGGCCGCATTGAGCGCGACATAGTGGCTGAACACCGCCGCGCCGCCGTATCCGGCCACCGCGGCGGCGACACCGCGCCGCCACTGGTCATAATCAAGGTCGCCCTGGATCTCGGTCCACAGGCCATTGAAGGCAGCCTTCAGCCAGCCTGGCCGGGTTTCGGCGGACTCCGCCTTCGGGGTCGGGATTTCCCCGACCATCGGATCGATTTCCACCGGAACCCCCAACGCCGCGGCGTAGGGAGCGGCCGTTTCCCGACACCGGCGCAGGGGGGAGCTGATCACCCGACCGGGACGCTGCTCCGGCGGCAGGGCCAGCAGCTTTTCCGCCACCGCCCGGGCCTGGGCGTGGCCGGTCTCGTCCAGTCCCGGATCCTGATCCTCATCACCCCAGGTCGAGGCGGGTTTGCCGTGGCGGATCATATGGACCTGGGTCATCGTGGGGCTTCCTGCGGACAACAAGCCTCTGACCTAATCCCTGCTCCGGCCCGGCGAAAGACCCAAATCAGTCGGGAACGAAAAGGTTGCGCTTGCCATCCGGATGCGGGCCGACCGTGCCGGTCCGGCCCACGCCCTCGCGGCTCTCCAGGTCTTTCAGCGTCGCCTCGTCATCCGGCGTCACCGCCACAAACCGCCGTCCCTGGGCGTCCAGTCCGACCACGATCGCCCCGCGATAGCCGTCACGGGTATGGGTCACGGTATAGGCTTCGATGGTCGCCACGCCTTGCGGCTGTTCGATGATTTCCGGGTGTGGCAGGGCGTCGATCCGCGCCTGGATGACCTTGGGATCCTCCCGCAGCCACGGCCCGTCCAGCGGCCGGGTCGAATAGACGCCGGTCGATTGCTTGGTCATGAACCAGCCGTTGGCCGTGCACAGGCCCCAGGCGCCGGGCCTGTCCCTCAGGCGATGGATCATCTCGGCGATGGAGTGCATGGCGTAGTTGTTTCCGGGCCCGCCGAAATACGGCAGCCCGCCGGTCACCGTCAGGCCGCGCGGATCGTCGATCGCCAGACCCAGCTCCTCGGCCCCCACTTCCACCGCCACCGGGAAGCAGCTGTAGAGATCGATAATGTCGATGTCGGCCAGGGTGACCCCGGCCATCTCCAGAGCCCGCTGTCCGGTCAGCCGCATGGCCGGGCTGGAATGGTAGTTCTGTCGCTCCAGCGGATACCACAGGTCGGAGGCGTCGGCGCAGCCGTGCAGATAGACCCACTTGTCCTCCGGCACGCCCAGTTCGCGGGCCTTCTTCACCGAACAGACCAGCACCCCTGCCGACTGATCGACCTGCATGATGGCGTTGAGGTTCTTCGGGTAGGGAAAGCCGATCATCCGGTTCTTGTCATTGACCGTGATCAGTTCCTCGGCCGTGCGCTCGACCGGGAACCAGGCTTCCGGATTGCCGGCGGCGACCTTGGTGAAGGGGGCGAACAGATCGCCCAGACGCTTCTGGTGATCCTCGATGGACCGCCCGTCGCGCGCCCGCAGGGCGTTCTCGAACAGCGGATAGGTGTTGATCGGCATGCCGAGACCATGGGCGGCCTCGTAAGGGGTGACGCCAGGCCGGGGATCGCCGATCCGGGCCGGCTCGTCCTCGATCTCGTCGCCATAGCCGTCAAAGCCTGCCCCGGACTTCAAACGCTTCATCAGCGAGCCCAGGAACTCGGCGCCGGTGGCGAATCCGAACTCGGTCTCCCCGGCGGCGATCCGCTCGCACAGGGTGTTGATCAGTTGCTGGGGGCTGTTGCCGCCCATGTAGGAATAGACAGACCAGGCCGGCGTCGCTCCCAGGTCGCGGGCCAGACTGGCCGGCGGGTTCTTCAATCGGGGAAACGGCAGCCCCGACAGCGCGCCGGGAGCGTCGACGGTGAAGCCGACGACCGCCAGGGCGTCGAGCCCGGCCAGCGCCTCGACCGACAGACCGGCGTCAGCGGCGGCGCGTTCCGCCGCAATCTTCAGCAGTCCGAGCGGAGACGGCGCGACATCGGCCGCGCCCCTGTATGTGAATTGTCCCGCTCCGATGAGAACCGGCGTCCTGTCCTGCATCTCGTCGTCTCCCACAATGCTGTTGAGGGCCGGATAAGGCCCTGACGCGGCGGCATCCAAGCCCTTTCCGGCCCTGCCCGCGCCTTGTGCAATTGGCGCCTTGATTTGAGGCGCCACAAGGCTTCAACTGCCCTGCTCCTCCAAATGGGTTCCGTGCGGGCTTGTCCCCGCGCCCGCCCCTGTGCTCCGTCCTACTCAATTGCTCGGGAACGTCATGAAGAAGATCGAAGCCATCATCAAACCGTTCAAGCTGGACGAGGTGAAGGAGGCCCTCCAGGAAATGGGGGTCCAGGGCATGACCGTGCTCGAAGCCAAGGGATACGGCCGTCAGAAGGGCCATACCGAACTGTACCGGGGCGCCGAATACGTCGTCGACTTCCTGCCCAAGATCAAGGTTGAGGTCATTGTCGATGACGGCCAGCTTGGCGCCGCGCTCGAGGCCATCCAGAACGCCGCCCGCACCGGCCGCATCGGCGACGGCAAGATCTTCGTGTCCGAGATTGTCGATGTTGTTCGCATCCGGACCGGTGAGACCGGCGCTCAGGCCGTTTGAGCGCAATGCGTAAAACTCTATCAAAATCAGCAGCCTAGGGGATAAGGCCTATGACTACCGCGAAAGATATTCTGGCTCAGATCAAGGAAAAGGACGTCAAATACGTCGACGTCCGCTTTACCGACATCAAGGGCAAACTGCAGCATGTGACCTTCGACATCGACCTGGTCGACATGGACTTCCTGGAAGACGGCACGATGTTCGACGGCTCGTCGATCGCCGGCTGGAAGGCCATCAACGAAAGCGACATGAAGCTGCGCCCTGATCTCAGCAGCGCCATCATCGACCCCTTCTATCAGCAGACCACCCTCTGCCTGATGTGCGACGTGGTGAACCCCGACACCGGCACCCCCTACAACCGCGACCCGCGCTCGATCGCCAAGACCGCCCTGTCCTACGTCCAGTCGCTGGGCGTTGGCGACACCGTCTACTTCGGCCCCGAGGCCGAGTTCTTCATGTTCGATGACGTGCGCTGGTCCACCTCGTCCAGCAACACCAGCTACAGCTTCGATTCCACCGAGCTGCCGGGCAATTCCAGCAAGGAATATCCGGAAGGCAACATGGGCCACCGCCCGGGCCCCAAGGGCGGCTACTTCCCGGTCAACCCGGTCGACAGCGCCCAGGACATCCGCGGCGAAATGCTGGCCGTGATGGGCGAACTCGGCATGAAGCCGGAAAAGCACCACCACGAAGTGGCGCCGGCCCAGCACGAACTGGGTCTGAAGTTCGACACCATGATCACCATGGCCGACCGGCTTCAGCTCTATAAGTACGTGATCCACAACGTCGCCGCCGCTTATGGCAAGACCGTCACCTTCATGGCCAAGCCGATGTTCGGCGACAACGGCAGCGGCATGCACGTCCACCAGTCGATCTGGAAAGACGGTCAGCCCCAGTTCGCCGGCGATCTCTACGCCGGCCTGTCGCAGGAATGCCTCTGGTACATCGGCGGCATCATCAAGCACGCCAAGGCCATCAACGCCTTCTCGAACTCGACGACCAACAGCTACAAGCGCCTGGTGCCCGGCTATGAAGCCCCGGTGAAGCTGGCCTATTCGGCCCGCAACCGTTCGGCCTCGATCCGCATCCCGCACGTCGACAGCCCCAAGGGCAAGCGGATCGAATGCCGCTTCCCCGATCCGATGGGCAACCCCTACCTGACCTTCACCGCCCTGCTGATGGCCGGTCTGGACGGTATCGAAAACAAGATCGATCCCGGCCCCGCCATGGACAAGAACCTCTACGACCTGCCGCCCCGCGAGCAGAAGAAGGTTCCGGAAGTCTGCGGCTCGCTGCGTGAAGCCCTCGAGAACCTCGACAAGGATCGCGCCTTCCTCAAGAAGGGCGGGGTCATGGATGACGACTTCATCGACAGCTACATCGAGCTGAAGATGGAAGAGGTGATGCGCCTGCAGCTGCATCCGCACCCGGTCGAATTCGACATGTACTACAAGTGCTAGTCAGCGAAAGCTGACACCGGCTCAACCGCCCTTCTCCCGCTAGCCGGGAGAAGGTGGCGGCGAAGCCGACGGATGAGGGCAGCGCCGGCCACCAGGGTCGAGGCTGCCCTTTTTCTTTGGGGCTTGCCGGCCAAGCGACGAGGGGCGGGCCTCAGCACGCCCCGTCTTTCGCCACGCTGACGCCGGCCGACGCCGCCGTGCAGGCGTTGCCATAGGTCTTGCCGTCCGCGCCGCAGACCGGGCGATACTCCTTGGTGCACATCTGCGGACGAACCCGGCATTTGCCGGCCCCGTCGGCGATTTGCTGCATGCGCGGGCTCATCTGGCAGTACAGGCCGTCCGCACAGGCAAAGCCGGCGATTCCCCCACACATGCCGCCCTCGGCGACAGGGGTTCTTCCGGGTGGCGGCATAGGCGCCGGGCCGGGCTCGGGGGTCTGGCATCCGGCGCTCAGCAACAGGGCGCCGAGGATGAAGGCTGGCTTGATCAGTCGCATTTGATGAATTCCTCTTCATGTCCCCGAACGCACCAGCATAGCGCCTTGATCCCCGTGGCCAATTGCGATGATCTGCACGCCGCTTCTCAGGACGGGATGGGTATGATCAACAGATGGAAGACGGCTGCGGCCGTGACGGCGCTTGCGGTCATGATGACCGCCTGCGCCACGACGGGCGGTGCGGCTCCGGCCGGCGCCGCTGAAAAGGGCGAATCGAAACCCCTGGCCCCCGGCGTCGGCGGCAAGGATGACGCCGCGCCCTTCGCCTCGACCTACAAGCCCCTGCCCTCCCGGGCCACGGCTATTGTCGGCGCCACAGTGCTGACCGCCGACGGTCGCCAGATCGACAATGGCACCGTGCTGTTCGAGGGCGGCAGGATCACCGCCGTCGGCGGCGCCGATCTGGCCGTGCCCGATGGCTTCACCGTCGTCGACGGCAAGGGCAAATGGGTGACCCCAGGGGTCATCGACGCCCACAGCCACCTTGGCGTCTATCCCTCGCCCGGCGTCTCGGCCCGCTCCGACGGCAACGAGGCCACCGACCCCAACACCGCCCAGGTCTGGGCCGAGCACTCCATCTGGCCGCAGGACCCGGGCTTCAACCGGGCCCGCGCCGGCGGCGTCACCACCCTCCAGATCCTTCCGGGCAGCGCCAACCTGTTCGGCGGCCGCTCGATCACCATCCGCAACGTGCCCAGCGTCACCATGCAGGGGATGAAGTTCCCCGGCGCGCCCTACGGCCTGAAGATGGCCTGCGGCGAGAACCCCAAGCGGGTCTACGGCGGCAAGAACCGCTCGCCCTCGACGGCGATGGGCAATGTCTACGGCTATCGCAAGGCCTGGATCGAGGCGGCCGAGTACCGCCGCAAATGGGACGAGTACAACGCCAAGGTCGAAAAGGGCCAGAAGGCCGACGCCCCCAAGCGTGACCTACAGATGGAAACCCTCGCCGGCGTCCTGCGCGGCGAAATCCTCATCCAGAACCACTGCTATCGCGCCGACGAAATGGCCGTGATGATCGATATCGCCAAGGAGTTTGGCTACAAGATCACCATGTTCCACCACGCCAGCGAGGCCTACAAGGTCGGGGCTCTGCTGAAGGCCAACGACATCTGCTTCGCCACCTGGGCCGACTGGGCCGGCTTCAAGATGGAAAGCCTCGACGGCATCGAGGCCAACGCCGCCATCGCCTACAAGGCCGGCGCCTGCACCGTCATCCATTCCGACGACGAGACCATGACCCAGCGGCTCAACCAGGAAGCCGGGATCGCCATGGCCGCCGGCAACCGCATCGGGTTTGGCATCACGCCGGCCGAGGCGATCAGCTGGATCACCTCCAACCCGGCCAAGGCCATGGGCATCGCCGACCAGACCGGCAGCCTGACCCCCGGCAAGCGCGCCGATGTGGTTATCTGGACGGCCAATCCGTTCAGCGTCTACGCCGTGGCCGAAAAGGTCTACATCGACGGCGCCCTGACCTTCGACCGGCGCGATCCGCGCTTCCAGCCCAAATCCGATTTCGAACTCGGTCAGCCCGGTGAAGGGGCCTTCCACCCATGAGAACCCTGCTCCTCAGCGCCGCGGCGCTCATCGCCTTCGCGGGCCCGGCCGCGGCCGAGACCATCGCCATCGTCAACGCCCGCATCGAGACCGTCGGCCCGGCCGGAACCATTGCGTCCGGCACGCTGGTCATGAAGGACGGCAAGATCGTCGCCGTCGGCGCGGGCGTCACCGCCCCGGCCGGCGCGACGATCATCGACGCCAAGGGCGGGGTGGTCACCCCCGGCCTGATCGCCGCCTCTTCCAGCCTGACCGTCTCCGAGGTCGAGGCCGTTCAGGAAACTCGCGACGACCGCTCCGGCGCCCTCTCGGCGGGCTTTGACATCCAGTACGGCGTCAATCCGGCCTCGGCCGTCGTGCCCCTGGCCCGTCAGAGCGGCCTGACCCGCGCCGTCATCACCCCCTTGCTGTCGCGCAGCCGCGGCGGCCACAAGGACGACAGCGGCGCCGATGACTTCGCCGGCGGCGGTGGCGGCGGTGATGGCGATCCCTCGCTGTTCGCCGGCCAGGCCGCCATCATCAGCCTGGCGTCCAACACCCCCGACACCGTGCTCAGGGCCCGCGTCGCCGTGACCCTCGATCTGGGGGAAGCGGGCGCGGAGGCCGCCGGCGGCTCGCGCGGCGCCTCTCTTGTGCTGGTCCGCGCCGCCCTCCAGGACGCCCGCGCCTATTCGAAGAACAAGAGCGGCTATGACCGGGGCGCCAGCCGCGAGTTCGGCCTCTCGCGTGTCGATCTCGAAGCGCTGGTCCCGGTCATTGAGGGACGCACCCCCCTGCTGGTCCGGGTTCACCGCGCCTCCGACATCCGTCAGGCCCTGCGCCTGGCCCGGGAGGAGAAGGTGAAGATCATCATCGAGGGCGGCGAGGAAGCCTGGATGGTCGCCTCCGAACTGGCCGCCGCCGGCGTGCCGGTTCTGGTCGATCCCCAGGCCGATCTGCCGGCCAGCTTTGAAAGCCTCGGCGCCCGCCTCGACAACACCGCCCGCCTCCAGGCGGCCGGCGTCACGGTCGCGGTCATGGGCAGCCGCGACTACGCCAACCTGCGTCAGGCCCGCTTCAACGCCGGCACCGCCGTCGCCTACGGCATGCCCTATGAGGCGGCCCTGGCTTCGGTGACCCTCAACCCGGCGAAAATCTGGGGCATGGGCGACCGCACCGGCTCTCTCGAGGTCGGCAAGGACGCCGATGTCGTGGTCTGGAACGGCGATCCTCTGGAAATCGCCAGCTGGCCGACGGCGGTGTTCATCGCCGGGGTCAAACAGCCCGAAGACGTCCGCGCCTTCGAACTGCGCGACCGCTACGCCGCCCCCGCCGGCGCCTATCCGCCGGCCTATATCAAGCCCTGAAGGCAGCCCGGATCAGGCGACCCCGCCTGATCCGGCGCCACCGGCAACAGACAGATAGTCAGTCTGAGAGCGCCAGGATCGCGTCGCCGATCCTGACCACACCCGCCGTCAGCACCCGCGCCGTCAGACCGCCGCGACCGCGCACGGCATTGTAGCCGCCTGTTCCCAGACTCTCTTCCATCCGCGAGCAGGGATGGCAGTCGCCGGTCGCCTCCAATTCGGCGGAGCCCAGCCTGAACCGGCGGTCTTTCAGCGCATTGAGGTTCAGTCCCGCGACGACGACGTTCCGCCTCAGATCCAGGGGCGAAACGATCTCCCGTCCCAGGGCGGCGGCAATGGCCGCAAGGTCTTCTGCCTGGATCAGGGTCACCTGCCGCTTGCCGCCCGGACGCCCTGAATAGCGATCGCCGACAACACCGATGTCCGGCAGCAGGTCAGCGTACGCGACCTCCTCCATCGGCGATCTACGGGCCGGTCGCAGCCCGATCCATGTGACCTTCCCAGGTCGGATGGGTGCGGCCATCAAGGCCGCCAGGGGCGAGTTCGGGTTCAGAGGCAAGGCGTGCATCCAGCTAATCAGTCGGGAAAGATCACGCGTTGGCCGTTTATCGTCGGCCCGATCTGGCTGCGGGACTGTATGCTCTCGGTCAGCACGTTCAATTCCCGAACCGTTTCGTCCACTTTCCGGAACAGGGTCCCGGAACGGTCAAAGTCGGCCTCGCGGTTGAAGATATAGCCGTTGGGGCCCCATCGGCCGGGCGAGCGGGCCAGATGAACGACAGCGGCGTCGACATCGTCGAGAACCTTGTCCTGCAGATCCCAATAGCGGGCGAGATCCCCGCGCTGTCTGCGGATATCGCGATCATAGCCGTCCAGAGCGATCTTGCGGCGCTTTTCGTTGGTCACCGCCTCGCCCAGCCGCCGGCGGCCTTCCTGCTGCCGGCTCTGCATCAGATCGCGATAGCGGGCGACGACGGTCTTGCCGCTGGCCAGCTTCCGGCGTGTCGCCTTGAGACCGGGGTCCCTGGCCAGCACCGGAACGGAAAGCAGCTGCCTCCCGCCGCCGGTCACGGAATGAAATTCAGCATCGAAGGCCTCGGCGTCGGCCTTCATCACCCGGGCGTTTTCAGTCAGGGCGACGATGATCCGCTCCTTCTCCTGCTGAACGGGGATCCCCAGAACAAAGAGAACGCCAAGGATCAGCAGGCTGCCGGTCAGGGATGTTCCGGCCAGCACGCCGAAATCCTGCCCGCCGCCCCTGTTGCCGCTGCGCCGCCCCACGAACAGATACAGCGCCACTGTCAGCACGCCTGCGACCGCGAGGGTCACAATGACGAGTCCGAAGACTATGGCCTCGATCGCGTCCGCCTCGTCGCCCCCACCTCTGCCGAACATGGCGACGACCGCGAACATCGCCCCGATGCCGGCGACAAACGCGATCACCGCGGCGATGACCAGAGCCGTCGTCGTCGGCGGCTGTACAGGCCGCGAGACCCGCTCTTCCCAGAATGGCCGATCCGTCATGACGTCCCCCCGACGCTTACCGACCGCGAGGGTAGCAACTCACGCGTCGCCCGGGCAACCGGGAGTAAGCGCACAGGCGCGATATCCGACGACATCGTGGGAAGCTGTGGCAAGATGATCCAACAGATCCCGAACAGACGCCGCCGGTCGGTCGATGGGATCTTTTGGACAGCGCGCCATGGTCATCATGCCCGGCGCCGGAACGGTTGTCGGGAGTCCCGGAAATGCGTCTTCGTCAGATTGCCCTCGTCGGCGCCGACCTCGCCGCCTGCTCGGCTGATATCGCCGCCGTGCTTGGCGTGGTTGATCCCTACGATGACCCCGGCGTGCAGAAGTACGGCCTGAAGAACGCCGTCTTCGCCGTCGGCCACACCTTTCTTGAAGTCGTCTCACCCCAGCAACCCGGCACCACCGCCGGTCGCCTGATCGACAAGCGCGGCGGCGATGGCGGCTATATGGTCATCCTTCAGGTCCGCGACCTGGAAGCTGCCCGGCGGACCGCCGCCGAAGCCGGCGTGCGCACCGTCGAACAGCTCGACTTTCCCGGCGTCGCCGCCACCCACCTGCATCCGCGCGATACCGGCGGGGCGATGATTTCCCTCGACTGGATGGACCCCTGGGAGCGCTGGGAATGGGGCGGACCGGAGTGGCAGGCCAACGTCCGGACCTCGACATCCGTCGCCATCATCGGGGCCGAGCTTCAGGCGGAAGACCCCGCCGCCATGGCCGCCCGCTGGTCGCAGGTCCTCGGCATTCAGGCCATCGACGAGGACGGCTGGTGGATCCCTCTTGAAGGCGGCCAGATCCGCTTTGTCCCCCTCCGCGACGAGCGCGGCGAAGGCCTCGCCGGCTTCGATGTCGCCGTGAACGATCCCGCCGCCGTAAGGGCCGTCGCCGGAGAACGCGGTCTGCTGGACGCCGACGGCGAGGTGACCCTCTGCGGGACCCGCGTCTATCTGGTCGGCTGACAGATCAGGCCATAGAGCGAAGCCGGTGGGCGTGGGATAATCGGTGACCGCTTCGTTCGTCAGGCACGCTACCGCGCCCATCGCCCCCGCGCCTGCGGCCGATCCCGGCTTCATCGCCGCTTCAATCTGACTTCATCGTCACTTCACTTCGACTTCATCCTGACTTCATCGCAACTTCATCGGCGCGCGGGGTTAACCGACTGATTTTCCTCAAATCAGCTGTGTTTTCCAGCGCGACACCCTCTCGCCGCCCCCTATCGCCCCACAGGCGATTGCGCCTCGCCGCAACGAGGCTCATTAGGGAGGGCCGAATCGCCTAGACTCCGCAACGTAATGTCCAAACCAGAACCCGCTTCCCTCTCCCTCTTCGATGACGCCCTCAATCCCCCCGCGGCCTCGCCGCTGGCGGAAGCGCATGAGCCTGTGCCGGCGCCCCAGAAGCTCGCTGCGGAAAAGCCCGCCCCGGTTGCCGCCGGCAAACCGTCAGGCGACTACAACGCCTCCAGCATCGAGGTCCTCGAAGGCCTTGAGCCGGTGCGCATGCGCCCCGGTATGTATATCGGCGGCACGGACGAGCGAGCCCTGCACCACCTCTTCGCCGAAGTCCTCGACAACGCCATGGACGAGGCCGTCGCCGGCCACGCCAAGTCGATCGAGGTCAGCCTCGACGCTGACGGCGCCCTGACCGTCTTCGACAATGGTCGCGGCATTCCGATCGACCCCCACCCCAAGCATCCCGGCAAGTCGGCGCTTGAGGTCATCATGACCGTCCTGCACTCGGGCGGTAAGTTCAGCGGCAAGGCCTATGAGACCTCCGGCGGTCTGCACGGGGTCGGCGTCTCGGTGGTCAACGCCCTGTCCGAACGGGTCGAGGTCACTGTCTGGCGCGATGGTTTCGAACATCGCCAGGTGTTCTCGCGCGGCAAGCCGCTGGGCAAGCTGGAGCAGATCGCGCCCAGCCGCAAACGCGGCACCTCGATCAGGTTCCTGCCCGACCCGGTGATCTTCGGCGAAGGCGTGGCCTTCAAGCCCGCCCGCCTCTACCGCATGGCCCGCTCCAAGGCCTATCTGTTCCGGGGCGTGCAGATCAAATGGTCCTGCGACCCCTCGCGCATTCAGGACAAGACCGCGCCGGAAGCCGTCTTCCACTTCCCCAACGGTCTGGCGGACTTCCTGGCCGAGCGCGCGGCCGGCGTCACCACCATCACGCCCGAGGCTTTCAGCGGCCGGATCGAACGCACCGGAGAAGCCGGCGCCGTGGAATGGGCCGTGACCTGGACGCCGCAGGGCTTTGGCGAGTCCGACGGCTTCATCCAGTCCTACTGCAACACCGTGCCCACCCCTGAAGGCGGCACCCACGAAAGCGGCTTCCGCGCCGCCCTGACCCGGGGCCTGAAGGCCTATGGCGAGCTGTCGGGCGAAAAGCGGGCCGGCATCATCACCGCCGACGACGTCATCGCCAATGCGGGCGCCCTGATCAGCGTCTTCGTCCGCAATCCGGAATTCCAGGGCCAGACCAAGGAGCGACTGAGTTCCTCCGACGCCCAGAGACTGGTCGAGACCACCCTCCGCGACCCCTTCGACCATTGGCTGACCGCCTCGCCCAAGGCCGCCACCGCCCTGCTCGAGTTCGTCATCGAGCGGGCCGAGGAGCGCCTGAAGCGCCGCAAGGATCGCGACGTCGCCCGGGCCAGCGCCACCCGCAAGCTGCGCCTGCCCGGCAAGCTGGCCGACTGTTCCGGCGAAGCGGCCGAGGGCTCCGAAATCTTCCTGGTCGAAGGCGACAGCGCCGGCGGCAGCGCCAAACAGGCCCGTAACCGCAAGACCCAGGCCATCCTTCCCCTGCGCGGCAAGATCCTCAACGTCGCCTCGGCGACGGGTGAGAAGATGACCGCCAACAAGGAGCTCTCCGACCTCCTGCTGGCCCTCGGCGTGCAACCCGGCGCGAAGTTCAAGGAAGAGGATCTGCGCTACGACCGCGTGATCATCATGACCGACGCCGATGTCGATGGCGCCCACATCGCATCCCTGCTGATCACCTTCTTCTACCGGACCATGCCGCAGATGGTTCGGGCCGGCCGGCTCTACCTGGCCCTGCCGCCCCTCTACCGCATCAGCCACGGCGGCAAGACCGCCTATGCCCGCGACGACGAGCATAAGGACCTGCTGATGGCCACCGACTACAAGGGCAAGAAGCCGGACATCAGCCGCTTCAAGGGTCTGGGCGAGATGATGGCCAGCCAGCTCAAGGAAACCACCATGGACCCGGCCACCCGCACCCTGGCCAGGGTCACGCTTCCCCGGGCGGAAGAGGCCGTGGAAGATCTGGTCGAAACCCTGATGGGCAGAAAACCGGAGCTACGGTTCAGGTTCATCCAGGAAAACGCAGAGTTTGCCGGCGAACTGGATGTCTGATGTCTCAATACTTATCGAAGACCTGCCACCGCTGTTGAATAAATCGGCAGAGAGCATCCAGCGACTGACTGTCACCCGACATTCATCGTTCTGACTGCGCGCCACAAGATCACAAAATAGTTATAGCGGGAGCCAAGCCTCCACATATTCGTTAGGTCGCAGTTCTCAACAGCGTCCTCATTCCCTGGGCGCGATGAACCGGGGCTAGAGTTATTGATATGATCGAACTGTCAGACGTGCGTCTGGAGACCCCCTCCGAAACGCCGCCCGGCCTCGATATCGCGCGCACTTCCTTGTTTCTCGACCTCGACGGAACCCTGGCGCCGATCGAGGCGACACCCGACGCCGTGGGGCCAGCGCCCCTGAGGACGGAAATCCTCAACGCCCTTGGCAAGGTCCTTTCAGGCCGTCTCGCCGTCCTCAGCGGTCGACCGATCGCCGAAGTGGACGCCATTCTTCAGGGCGCCGTCGCCAATGTCGCCGGCCAACACGGCCTGGAGCGTCGCTGCGCGGTCGGCGGCCTGCAGCACACGCCCGCCCATCCCGCCC
>Ga0209066_10000419_pt1 | contig 62939 bp, 60 predicted proteins | sample All_14_2_FD_187198 | JGI IMG/M metagenome (GOLD analysis project Ga0209066, IMG submission 187198) | Freshwater microbial communities in response to fracking from Pennsylvania, USA - Allegheny Zone_MetaG_DW_15 (SPAdes) (version 2) ...
CCACCCTCCCGCCCGACCAAACCGCCTACATCGCCAACGACTGCCAAGCAAAATTCGCTCTCTGCTCCGACCGAAAGCAGTCTTCAAAAATCGACTCAATCCCAACTTATGTGTGGAAAGAAGGCGAAGGTGACTACTATCCCAATTACACAGCCGCTAGCACCCTCACTCACGCTGAAGTCGAGCAACTCGCCGAAGAAATCGAACCCAACGACCTGTGTACTTTGATCTACACAAGCGGAACAACCGGTCAACCCAAAGGCGTCATGCTCACCAACCGCAACATCACGAGCATGAACTACAACGTTCCGTTCACGTTCCCTGTGGATGAAAACGATTCCTTCCTCAGTTGGCTCCCGCTCGCTCACGTTTTCGAACGATACGCTGGCCACTTCCTGCCCGTCTCCATCGGAGCAACCATCATCTATGCGGGCAGCATCGCCTCCCTCGGTAGCGACATGCAAAAAACGAACCCAACGGTCGTTCTCGCCGTCCCCCGATTCCTGAACAGCTTAAAATCCAAAGTTCTCGATGGCGTCGCCAAAAAATCACCCATTCAGCAAAAACTATTTCACCTCTGCCTTTCTCAGGGATTAGCCAAAGATAAGGGGAAATTTGCCCCCCTCTCCGGACTACTCGACAAACTGGTTGCCAGCAAAATTCGGGAACGAACCGGCTCAAAACTTCGATTCTTTGTCAGTGGTGGTGCCGCCCTCCCCCCCGCAACCTGCGAATTTTTCCTTGCCATGAACATCAACGTTCTGCAGGGCTACGGTCTCACCGAAACCACTGCCGCAAGCAACCTCAACCCTCCTGGCGACAACAAACCTTGGACGGTTGGACCGCCTCTTCACGGAGTCGAAGAAAAAATTGCGCCCGATGGAGAAATTCTTATCCGCGGCGAATCGGTCATGGTCGGATATTACAACCTCCCTGAAGATACAAAAGCTGCCATCGACAGCGATGGCTGGTTCCATACCGGCGATATCGGAGAGTTTGAAGGCACTCACCTCAAAATCACTGACCGCAAAAAAGACCTCCTCGTTCTCGGCAACGGGAAAAACGTTGCCCCTCAACCGGTCGAAAATCGACTCAAAGAAGGCGAATACATCGCTGAAGCCGTATTGTTAGGCGATGGCATGGAGCATTGTGTTGCTCTCATCATTCCCGAATTCGAGCGGATACAAACATATCTCACCGCAAAGGGTGAAAAGGAAACCGACCCCGCAATCATCGTCACCCGCGACGACGTAAAAGACCTCATTAAAAAGGAAGTCGATGCCGCCAACAAAACGCTCGCCGATTATGAACGCGTCCGCCGACATGTCCTCGTTCCAAAATCATTCACTGTCGATGACGGCGAACTCACCCCCAGCCTCAAAGTTCGCCGAAAGGTCGTCAAAGAAAAATACGCGGACTTAATCGAAAGCCTCGAAAGAAAATGAACCTTACGGTCGGACCGCAAGTAACTTTTCGACGTGCTTGGCCAAAACGTCATATTCAATATTGACTGTCGAGCCAGGTTTAAGCTCACTGAGGCATGTCTCCGCGAAAGTGTGTGGGATCACCGCTACATCAAAACATCCACCATCCGGATGGACCACCGTTAAAGAGACTCCATTCACCGTAATTGATCCTTTATCAATTAGATAACGATCGCCATGTAATCCAACGTCAAATCGAAAAACCCAACTCCCTTTCAACTCCTCAATCGACGTAACCGAGCCCACGCAGTCCACATGCCCCTGAACGATATGTCCTCCTAACCGATCCATCGGCCGCATCGCCCTTTCCAGATTCACTCGATCACCAGCACCCAGCAATCCCAGGGCCGACCTTTCAAAGGTCTCCTCCGAAACATCAAAGGCCAAACCGTCACTAAAATCAACCACGGTTAAACAAACCCCGTTCACCGCGACACTCTCGCCGATCACCCAATCGTCCACTCCGACCGGAGCCGCAATAGCAAGCCGTGACCCATCACGTTTCAAAACTCGTTCGCAAGCCTGCACCAATCCCGTAAACATCGTTTCCTATTCTAACGGCATTCCCACCCGTGCCAATCCGCCCTCACACCAAAAATCCTAGCAATCATTCGGATGATTACCGCGTCGCACCTCACCAAAGATCAACTCAAGCAGGCAAGAAGCCAGGAGATCAGACGATGCGTAACGGACTACGAGCGAAAACAAGTACCAGACTCGGTACCAATCAAAGAGTCGACCCCAAAGTCGTTCTTGGGAGCCATATGCTCCAACTCAGCGGACTTGAGCTCGAACAACTCATCCAATCTGAACTGCTCGAAAATCCCGCTCTCGAAAGACTCGATGACTACGAGATACCCCTAAGTATCGATGAAATTCTCCAATCGGTAGCTCCCCAAGAGCTAAAACCCAGCAGCAGCGACCGCGAAGTCCTCCGCAGCATGCCCAACGACACCCCCGACGTTGACTGGCTCGATCTCACCGTCAGCGACGATTCACTGTGGGATCACCTGCTCGCCCAACTCCGAGTCCAAATCGACGATCAGCACATGGATCTCGCCACCTACCTTGTCGGATCGGTCAACGAGCGCGGTTACCTTAACTGCACGGTCGAAGATGCCGCCCTCGACTGCGGCACGAGTCTTGAAGACGCCGAATTCGTCCTCAACGCCCTCCAGCAATGCGAACCCGCTGGCGTGGGTGCCGGCGATCTTCGCGAATGCCTTATCCTGCAACTCCGCGATGCTCAATCAGATTCCGAACGCCTCGCCCGGATCATCCTGAAAAAGAACTGGGAAGATCTCGTAGCGCGTGATAAGAAAGCGATCTGCCGGGCTTACAAAATCGAACCCGAGCAAGCCGATGAAATCTTTGAAGTCATCGTCAGTCTCAATCCATTTCCGGGCGAATACTTCAGCCGCCAAACATCTGGCAGCTCAACCAAAAATAAAACGATTCCCGCCCAACCGGACATCATTATCACGCTTGAAGAAGCGGGGTATCTCATCGAAGTCCCCGGTGCATCCCCTATCCATCTACGGGTCAATCCTGCCTACGAAAAGCGAAAAGCAGAACTTAAACAGAAACGAGGATCCGACCCCGCCGAAAATCGCCACGTCACCGAATTCATGGATCGAGCGCACCGTTTCCTGGATGCACTCACCCAACGCCGCCAGCAACTCGCAAGAATTGGCAAATACTTAGTCGAAAAACAAGGTGGATTCGTCCGCACTGGTGAATACCGCTTCCTCGAATCCCTCACCCGGAGCCAAGTCGCCAAAGATCTCGGCGTTCACGAAAGCACAATCAGCCGCGCCACCGCCGGGAAGTTTGTCCAAATCGTCAACGGCGACGTCATTTCCTTCGAAGTTTTCTTCAAACCCGCACTTCGGGTTCAAAAAATGATCGAAGAAATCCTCCAATCAGAAAACCCGAATAGCCCCATGAGCGATGAGCGTATCGCCCAAATGCTGTCCGACAAAGGCATTAATGTCGCACGCCGCACTGTCAATAAGTACCGTGACCGCAATAAGCAGCTCAGCAGCCGCCACCGCAAAACCGGATAAGGATTACCAGCGAATCAAATTCGCGCCCCAAACCAATCCGGCACCAAAACCCACCGTAAGTACAACGTCGCCTTTCTTAAGGCGACCGTCGCGTTCTGCTTCAAACAATGCAAGCGGAATCGAACCCGCCGAAGTATTGCCATACTTCTCAATATTCAAATAAATCTTCTCCGGATCAAGGCCAATCCGCTTTGCCGCACTCTCAATAATGCGCACATTTGCCTGGTGCGGAACAAAAAGCGCCACATCTTCAACCGACATCCCCGCCTTCTCCAAAACCTTCGCACAAGCATCACCCAGCGCACTAATCGCAAACCGATACGTCTCGCTCCCGTTCATATAAAGGTAAGGCGAATCATGCTCCTCAATCGGCAAAAATGGCGGATACTTTGTGCGGCCACTCAGCATCGAGATGTGGAATCCACCACCACCATCACTAAAAAGCACCGTTGAAATAATTCCGCGATCTGTATCTTCAACCGCCGAAACAACTGCCGCACCTGCCGCATCTCCAAAGAGAACACATGTTGATCGATCAGTCCAGTCCACATATTTGGTCAACGTATCAACTCCGACGACCAAAACGTGCTTCGCCTGCTCCGACCGAATCAATCCATCTGCTACCGAAAGGCTATAAATAAAGCCCGCGCAAGCCGCCCCCAAATCAAACGCCGCGCACTGAGCCCCAATTCGATCCTGAACTAAGCAGGCCACCGATGGAAAAACAAAGTCGCCGCTCACCGTCGCAACGATAATCGAATCAAGCTCTTTCGCCGTGATTCCCGCATTCTTCAGCGCTTCTTCTGCCGCAATAACCGAAAGGTCAGAAGCCAGTTCGTCATCCGCGCACATGCGCCGCTCCCGAATCCCTGTTCGTGAAAAAATCCACTCATCGTTGGTGTCAACGATTTTCTCCAAATCAGAGTTGGAGAGAATTTTCTCCGGCACACCATGTCCCGCCCCTGTAATGACCGACCGAATCATTTAATGTTTTCCTAAAAGCTGTCGTGCGACACGCTCACGAGTGGAACCTACCACATCCGATTCAACGCATTTTGCCGCATTAAGCAAAGCATTATGAATCGCTTTTGCATTACTACGACCGTGACTAATGATGCAAATGCCGTTCAGTCCCAATAATGGCGATCCCCCATATTCTGCGTAATCCATTTTGTCGCGCAGCGGTCTCAAAGCACTGCGCATCGGCAAGAAGAGTGCCTTCGCCGGCCCGGTCGGAATTGCCGCCCGAATCTCGTCCATGATGAATTCCGCAACCCCCTCACAAGCCTTCAAAACAATGTTGCCAACAAATGCATCGCAAACCACAACATCCACCGGCTTTCTAAAAATATCTTTCCCCTCAATATTCCCCTCAAACCATTCGTGTTGCTGCATCAATTTATAAGCTTCTTTTGCAAAAGCATTTCCCTTCGAAGGCTCTTCGCCAATATTGAGCAAGTGAGCCTTTGCGCCACTGCGTCCCATCGCTTCTTCTAGATAAGCACGGCCCATGATCGCAAACTCAACCATGTGCTCCGGGTCAACATCTGGCGATGCCCCTGCATCAAGCAACAAGAATCTCCCATGCTGAGACGGGAACAAAGTCGCAATCGCCGGACGATGAATCCCTTCAATTTGCCGCCAAGCCAAGAGTGCCGCCGCCGTGCACGCCCCCGTATTGCCCGCCGAAACAAACGCTTCCGCCTCCCCCTCTTTCACCAACCGTGTGCCAACCGAAATGGAAGAATCTTTTTTTTGCCGCAACGCCGTCGTCGGCGTTTCATCCATGTCAATAACTTGACTGGCGGGCACAACCCGAATGTTTTTTGGCACAGATCCTGGCAAATACCGTTGAATCTGCTCAGGAATCCCAACAAGCAAGATTTCGCCATTGATAAGGCCCGCCGCACTCACCGCCCCTGCGACAATTGGTTCCGGCGCATGATCACCACCCATGGCATCAAGCGCGATTCTCAATCCGACTTGCTCCGAAATTTCTCCAATTCTTGCAAAGCCGGATGACCATATTTGCGATCAACTGATTTTTCCGGCAAATTCGGGCAAGGCACTTCCCAACTTCCCGAACAAAGTGGCTGCGTGGGCATGTTCAACAACAGCCCTTGACGAAGGTACTCGTCAATCTTCAACCCATTTTTATCAAAAAGCGGATACTCCTCGTCGTTCACAACTTCCGCATAGCCATCCGATCCATAACAACTTGGAATCCCCGCAACCGGAAAGTCATCATCCATCTCAAAATCAATATCAAGCTCAAGAGGTTCGCCGCAGCGAGCACACTCCACAACAATACGAGTCTTAAATTCAGATTTAACGATGAGCACGTTTCCAGTGCTCACCCCCTCCAAAACTCCTTCAAGCGGAATTAATAGATCAATATCCGCTTCGTTGTCCAGTTCAGTCGAGATGTCAAACGCCAAACGTTTGCCGGGATTCTGAACTGCCTCGTTCAAATCTACCAAACCGTGGCGTGTCATAACTGGTGAGTTTACCAACCTGATTCTTGTCATGTTCACCGCAAGCCCCTGCGAAACCTAAAGCCCACTTCCTAAAAGTATAAGAAGACAGGCAAAACTATGATTTCAGGGGGTGCGCAGAATGCCCGACAGCAAGACTCAACCATTAGGGGAGCCGTATTTAAGGCTCTTGATCATAAGTCTGTTTTTAACACTGTTTCCAAGCTCACAACGATCGTTGGAAACGAAAATATCTCTCCCGTCATGATCACCCGCTTGGTGGTGCCCACCCCCGAATATGAGAACAACATCAAACGTGGACTCAAAAAAGGCATCTACACCGACGAGCCCATCGACTTCCCCGACCTTAGGCAGGCATTTTCTGCTCTCGACCAACCAACATCTTGGGAAATCGCCGTCACCGGCGGCCTAGAGACAATCGTTCGACCCATGCTGAAAGATCAAGCGATCTCTGCCAAAGAATTCCTACGCCACGCCCTTGCAACTGCTGCAGGCTGTGGAGTAATCGCAAACCACCTGAATCTTCCAAAGCAGCAATTCATCGTGGCCGGGCTCTATCACAATATCGGAATTCCGGTCCTCGTCAACTCCTTTTCAAGCACGTATTTCAACTTTTTTGAACAACTCTCTGGCTCTAGTTTGACACTCGAAAATCTCGAGCGTGAAGAATTTGGATTCAGCCACGAAGATGCTGGCTCTGCATTCTTGATGGCGTGCACATTCCCCGATAACGCCTGGCGATCCGCTGCGGGTCACCACGAAAACGATCACACAAACGACCTCATCTGCGCGAGCGTCCGACTCTGTTCAAATATTGCCCATCAAGTGGGTTGCACACTCGGCATCGCAAACACCTGCAATTCGCTCCACCCCTCGCTTATTTCTGCCATAGGATTAAATGAATCAGCTATGTCAGAAATGGCAAACTGCATGGCGAGTGCCGCAATGCGTGGCGCAAAGTACGAATAAACCATTCCTCACGAACCCAAAATTTGTGAAAAATTAATGTTTCTGAACGAAGGCGGGCAATCGGCGCGTCAATTGGTGTACGCTTGCGGAACCAGCGCATGGTGGACCTGAAAGTTACCTTGCGCAAGCTTGAGCGATTGTGAGTGATTGAATGCAGGATTTTGCTTTGAAAAAGTGGTGGATTCTATTCGTGGCCGGTGCCGTAGTAGTGGGTTGCGCCGGGGGAGTAGGAAATGTTTCTAATACAACCGGAGGGTCATCCACCGGTACAACAGGAACCACCGGAACAACTGGAACGACCGGAACTCGATCAGTTCCGCAAGTGGCCCTTCCTACCGACATGGCCGATGTCCGCGTCTCTTTCCTCTCGGGGCAAGGTCGACGACTTCCTGGTTCATTGTCAGCCCAGCTGAACGTCATCCGACTTCGAATCGGCGGAACGGACATCATCCCAACCGTTTTCAATGGTTCAACTGATGGCGTCAATGTTCAACTCGATGGTTTCACAACCAACAAATTTGGTTTTGCACAAAGCCTTGGTGCTAGTGCTGGCAAGGATTATCAATTCCTGAGCATGGACATCACCAAGATGTACGAAGAACAATTTGATGGCACGTACACAACGCTTTTCGAAGGTTCTTTCCCAATCGAGAACATCCCGGTCAACGTACCGGTTCGTCCAGGCCGTCAAAGCACAGTCCAGGTTTATCTGAACAACGCTGCTGTTGGTTTTGGCACAAACAGCCCAACATTCGATCAAGCTGAATTTGAGCTTGAGAACGATCTGGGTGGAACAAACCGAATCCAAGGATTCTTGAGCGACATGATTTCGTTCGACATTTCAAATGTCGCTTCACGACCCATCATGAGTGCCGGTGGTGACGCCGACAAATTCATGTTGTCAGGAGACGCCATGGGAATCGCGCGATCATCAAACTTTGATGGTTCATTCGATCTGTTCAGCCCCAATTTCATCGAATCTGGTGTAACCACCAACCCGGTTCAACTTCCCGATGGTGTCGCTCCCGGAACGTACAATGTTCTTGAGCCAGACCCATCCGTCATCCCGCCGGATGTCGTTCGCATTACCGCCCTTCAAGGCGTATGGCGAGACGTTTCGAGCGTAATCACCAACCTCGGTTCCACCGGAATCATTGTCTTCCCGACAACCCGAGCCGGCGAACCCGACATGGCAGTGGCCTATGTTCGATCAGGAAGCACCATCACCGGACTTTGGTTCGGAGAAGCAACAATCGGCTCCAGCAACGGATCAGTGACGCTCTGGCCAATCAGCCAAGCCACTGTTGCCGAAGGCAGTCGAACGGGCGGTTTTACCGGAACGTTTAGCAACTTCACGAAAATTGGTAACGTGACGAAAGACGGTGACTACACCCTAACCGGTGCACCTGGAGCCCTCGGCTCAGCTGGTGTCTTCGCTGTCTACACCCAATAAAGAATCTCGTTCGATCCTCGCCGGAATTGATACCGAATACGGTTTCACCGTCGAGGGTCGAAGCGTCAACTCACAAGCAGACGATAGCATGACCTTCGTCCGGTCTTCACCGGATGAAGGCTTTTTGCATTGGGACTACCGTTCAGAAAATCCCCGCCAAGATATGCGTGGATTCCAAGTCGATCATCTCTCACCCGATCTCACGGACGCCCAATACGATGTTGGTCGCTCAAGACCACCCGCCGCCGAAGAACGCTCAGATCGTGTTCTCGAAAACGGTGCTCGGTTCTACAACGATCACGGACATCCTGAATACGCCACCCCGGAATGCTGGAGCCTCGTCGATATCATTGCCCACGAACAGTTTGGCGACCAAATCGTCCAGCAAGCTGCCCAGAGTTTTTCAAGGGAAATCGACCGCGAAGTTAAGGTCTATAAAAACAACACGGATTTTCACGGCTCATCTTGGGGCACGCACGAAAGTTTCCTCGTTCCTCGTCACCACGATTTCAATAAACTCGCCCAAGCAATCATCCCTATCCTGATAGCCCGGCAAGTCGTTACCGGAGCAGGCAAAGTCGGCTCAGAATCAAAGGGCCCTGTCAAATATCAATTATCTCAAAGGGCGGATTTCTTTGTCGAAGCTATGAATATCGAAACGCTCTCTCGCAGACCCGTATTCAACACCCGCGACGAACCTCACGCCCACGCTAATCAATGGCGTCGTCTCCACGTCATCAGTGGTGACAGCAACATGCACCCCGGCTGCACCGCTCGCAAGATCGGTCTCATCAAACTCACCCTCATATTGCTCGAACAAGACCACGTCCCAAAATGGTCAATTCCTGATCCCGTCGCCAGTTTCCAACTCGTAAGCCGCGATTCCACAGGCGAAGGCCGAGTCGAACTCGAAGACCGAAACTGGACAACTCCCCGGCAAGTCCTCGAATCGTATTGCGACGCCGCCGACCACGCCGATATTGCTGACCCTGAAATCCACCAAGTCATAACGGAAACACGACAGCTCCTCCAAGACCGGCACTCAAACTTCGATAAGTTCTGGCCAAAAGTCGACTGGGCTGCCAAACTTTGGCTCCTTAACCAATTTGCCGAATCTGGGGAAGGCTGGGATCAAACCACCATGCAAAGCCTCGATCTGCAATATCATCTCCTCGATCCCCAAGAGGGCCTCTATTTCGGCCTCCAGGCCGCCAATTACCTCCATTTACCCCCAATCACCCCCCTAGACACTAAAACTCCCCCCATCGGCTCCAGGGCCATTGCACGTGCAATCGCACTCCAAAAATTCCGCGATCAAGTCGAAGCAATCTCATGGGGCACAATCCGATTAAAATCCGGCGAACAATTCACCCTCGATCCCTCAAAATGGTACGAAAACGATCTCTTCAACGTAGAATCAATCGAAGAACTCCGTAACAGGATTGCTCAATGATAAAAGCTGACCGAAAACAAGCCCCCCAACCGGCCGAACCCTCACGAAAACTCGGTGATGAAAGCGGCCCATCCAAGCCCGATATCGAACGTCCAACTGCTCCAAACGAACTGCTTCGTCGTATGAAAAACGTCGACCCTGACCAAGCAAAAAAATATCGACAGCGATCCGGTCAATGAATAAATCACCCATCCAAGATTTCGCCGAATTAGTCGGTTTTGAACCTAAACCCATTCCGCCGAATCATGTTCACGGCACAACCGTCATCGCCATTCGATACGACAAAGGCGTTCTGATCATTGCCGACCGACGCGCTACGATGGGCAACATCATCATGTTCGAAGGTGCCGAAAAGATCGAAATCCTCGACGATGAAACCGTTGTTGCCATCAGCGGTGCCTATGCCCGTTCACTTGAAGTCTGTCGCTACCTCCGGCACGCATTTAAATATTACGAAAGACTCAATTTGTTCGAAATCTCAACTGAAGGCAAGCTCATGGAAATCTCTCGAGCCCTTGCCAACAATATGGAAATCGCCATGCAAGGCGGAGTGTTTCTCCCGATCGCAGCAACTTACAACAAGAAGGCAAACGACTTTGGCGTCTATTTCTTCGACACCGCCGGCGCAAGGTTCATGGGTGCCGATTACGCCGCAGCTGGTTCTGGTTCCGAACGCATCCGAGGCGTGTTCGAATTCATCGCCCGCACCAAAGGCAAGTGGTCCACCCGCCCACGCGAAGATGTACTTGTTGATGCAGTCACCCTACTGGAACTTGCTGCCGATATGGATAGCGCAACCAGCGGAGTCCGCCGCCACCTTCCCGTCATCGCCGATCTCACGTGCGATGGAGTCCGGCGATACAGCGACGACGAGATCCTCGCCGCCGTCCAACAAATTCCGGTCTAAGCAATAAAAAATCCCCTTGGCTATTTGCCAAGGGGATTAAATTTGTCAATCTACTTGTTCAAATCAGAACTTGTAGCCAATGTAGAAACCAAGCGCGGTTGCCCGTGCTCCGTTTGCTCCATCAGAGTAGTTAAAGTTGATTTCGCCAAAGATGTTGTCGCCAAGTTCTTGACCAACACCAACGCGACCCGCCAAAACGGTTTTCGTTGAAGTCAAGTCAACAATCGCGATACCAAGACCAACTTGGAAGTACTGTCGTTTTTCAACGGCATCACCCATATAAAATCGTTGGTTCAAAAGAATCGGGAAGGCATTGCCCTTTGCGCCCGAGCCAGATTTGCCCATCCAGTCAATGGAAAGCATAGTTACCGCATTGTCCAAAATACGGAAGTCAGTATTGAAGTCGGCACCAAAGCCAATATAGCTCGGAGCTATATCGCGCATCGCCGCATCAATCGGGTAGACGTAACCGAGTCGGAACGAGACGTTCGTCGGTTCTTCAAGGTAATTTACTTGGGCCGAGCCAATTGCCGTAAGACAAATCGCTGTCAGCAGAGTCACATTCTTCATGGTTCGCTCTTCCGTTCAGGAATGCCCAAGTCGCTTGGGCGTCCCTATTCTACTGGAACGGACGCCTCAGGTCAAACGAATGAGTCAATTTTGTGGGCGGTAAACTCAAAATTCGATGCCCAATCTCCTATTTGAACTCGGATGCGAAGAAATGCCCGCATCCGCGGTCGACCGTGCGACCCAAGATTTCCTTGAACAAGTGACCAATCGACTCACCGAAGCAGGACTTTCTTTCGGCGACGCACGAGTTTTGGGCACTCCACGGCGAATTATCCTTGGCATCGATAACATCCCCGCGCAACAACCCGACCGCTCCGAAGAGTCACGGGGCCCCCGTGCCCAAGCCGCTTTCGATGCCGATGGCAACCCCACCAAAGCCCTCGAAGGATTTTGCCGTGGACAAGGCATCACTCCCGATCAGGTCACCATCCGTGATGAATTCGTCTGGATCACCAAGGCAATTCCCGGTAAACCCACTCTCGAACTCTTTGCCGAAATTTTGCCCGAATCACTCAAATCCCTTAAATTTGATAAAACCATGCGTTGGGGTCTTCAAAAAGCGCGATTTGTTCGTCCGATTCGCTGGATTCTTGCTCGCCTCGATTCCGATCTCATCAATTTCTCCCTTTTCGATGTTCAATCCGGACTCACCTCCAAGGGCCACCGATTCATGGGCCCCCAAGAATTCGCACCAATTTCTTGGGAAAATCATCTCGCCCTTCTTCGCGAACATTTTGTAGAACCCGATCCTAACGAGCGACGAAACCGAATAATCACCGGAGCCAAAGCTGCCGCAAGCGGCACCCCCGACCTCCCCGAATCCCTTGTCACTGAAAATGTCCACCTCAACGAGTGGCCCGTCGCTCACGAAGGAACATTTGCCGAAGAATTTCTCAAACTCCCCGATCCTGTGCTCGTCACCGCAATGGCAAAGCACGAGCGATTCTTTCCCGTCCGCGATGTTAACGGAAAAATCCTCAACAAATTCATCTCCATCCGAAATAACGGCACCGAAGCAAGTGTGAAAGCCGGAAACGAATGGGTTCTCAATGCCCGATTCAACGATGCCCGTTTCTTTTTTAATGAAGATCAAAAGCGTACGCTTGCCGATTTCCTCGCCGATACCGAACAAATGCTGTTCCAAGACCAACTCGGAACCGTTCGTCAACGGGCCGACCGCCTGGCAAACCTAACGGTCGAACTTAACAAAGCTCTCGGCGGAACCAACGATGAAGATGCCCGCAACGCTGGACTCTATGCGAAAGCTGACCTCAGTACCGGACTCGTCAGCGAACTCAGTAGCCTCCAGGGAGTAGTGGGCGGCGAATATGCCCTTCGAGAAGGATTTAGCCCCGCCGTCGCTCAGGCGATTGGTGCCCAGTATTCACTACCTGATGCGATTTCAACTGAAAATCGCCTCGGCGTCGCCCTCTTGATGGCCGACCAAATCGACAAGCTCGCTGGATTCCTCGGCATCGGAATGGTTCCAAAAGGATCAAGCGATCCATTTGGTCTTCGCCGCGCAGCAAGCTATCTTATTCAGGCGTGTTGGCTCGCCAACCAAGCGGTCGAAATTTCCCCGCTCATGTCCGCTGCCTTTGCCGAATATGCCAAACAAGGCAAAAACCTCGAACAAAGTCAAGCTGAAATCGCCCTTGCTGAGCTATTCTCAAGCCGCTACGAAGCTCTCCTTCCCGAAGTAGACCACGACGTCCACGATGCCGCAATCGCCAATGCAAACTGGGCCACCCTTGCCCAGCCCAACGATTACCTAACCCGCACAAAGGCACTATCTGCGTTCAAGAACAACCCAGATGTGATTCAAACATACACTCGCCCCCTCAATATCCTCTCTGCCGCCCGCGCAAAAGAATCACTGACAAGTGTTGAAATAAGCGAAGCCGACCTGACCCCAGAAGGAAAAGCTCTTTACCAAGCAGTCATCAACAAAGCCGACCTCAAAACTCCGATCCACAATTTCTTCGAAACCACAATGATAAACGATGAAGACCCAGACGTTAGGAATAGAAATCTAACTCTCCTTCAAATGGTCGAAAAAGAACTCCTGAAAATTGGTGACTTCACAAAACTGGTGATTGAATAGTCAATCCAAAGGATACTTCTTGACAATCTTCAAAATGTCACGGAATTCCTCAGTCCCCGCCTCACCCATCCACTCATAAACCGCACTTTCCGTGTGGCAAATCCATGCCCCCGCATCTCGCAACCGTTTCACCGTCAACTTCGAAGCCTCCGCCGATCGACTTGTCACCCCATCCATTGCCAGATAAACCTCCAAACCCAATGAAAGCAAATCCAGCGCTGTCTGGCACACACAAATGTGCGTCTCACACCCCACTAAAACAACCTGCCTCGCCCCCGAATCCCGAACAACCTGCAAAAAGTCTTGGTTCCCACAGCACGAAAAACTCATCTTCGCAAGTGCTGGCCCCTCGATCATGCCATCAAGTTCCTCCTCCGTGCCGCCCATTCGCTCCGGATACTGCACAGTCGCCACCACCGGCACTTCAAGACGGTTGGCGCACTCCACCAAAAACTTGATCCGATTCAGAGTCTTTTCATAGCTCAGGCACCCTTCCATAAATTTGGGTTGCACATCAACCACAACAACCAATGATTCATCCGGCAGCAATCTCATAGCGATTAAATCGAAGGGGCAATTTCGCCCGTGCATTCTCCAAATCCGACTCGGAACCCATCACCTTGAGCAAACGCGCGCATCGTTACAACATCACCGTCTTCTAAGAAAGTTCGTGTCTGGCCAGATGGTAAGGTAATTGGCTTTGATCCCCGCCAAGTCAACTCAAGCATTGAACCAAAACTCCCTTCATCTGGCCCACTAATTGTTCCACTTGCATAAAGATCACCAAATTCGATGGGAGTCCCGTTGCTCGTCTGGTGCGCAATTTGCTGATTCATCGACCAATAGAGGTGTTTCGTATTACTTTCACAAATGCATTCACCGTTCAAGTGCACCTCCAACGCGATATCAATATGCTGCTGACCCTGCCTGCGCAAGTGTGGCAAAACCTCCGGCTCTTGTTTCATCCCTTCAATCCGGAACGGCTCAAGTGCATCCATTGTCACTAACCAGGGAGAAATCGAAGTGCCAAACGACTTGCTCAAAAATGGACCAAGCGGTTGATATTCCCACCGCTGAACATCCCTTGCACTCCAGTCATTCACAATGACCATCCCCAAGATGTGCTCATCTGCAGATTTGCAAGTAATCCGCTTACCCATTTCATTGCCCTCCGCAATGTAAAAGCCCATCTCCAACTCAAAATCCATCTCTTTGGTTGGACCAAACTCAGGATTCTCATCGTTCGCCCCCTTCGTTTGCCCTTTTGGTCGAATAATCTTCGTGCCGCTCGCTACCACGCTCGATGACCGACCATTATAACCCACCGGCAAATGCCGATAGTTTGGCAATAGCGCTGGCTGATCAGGTCTAAACATCTTGCCCACATTGCTGGCATGCTCGATCCCCGAATAAAAATCAATGAACGAAGTTGGCGGAATTGGCACTGTCAACTCCAACCCTTTTCGATCTAAAACCGCCTTCTTACGAAGTTTTTCGTTATCCCGCAACTCTGCAGAACTATCGACGAGCAAGTCAAAAAGTCGCTTCCTCAGTGCACTCAACGACTCCTTGTCCAGGCCCAAGAAGCCGTCGAGCCACGGAAATTCTTCGTCATCCAGCAGCCCCGCTTCCATCAAAACCGGCAGATCAATTGCAAAATCGCCAATTGCACAAACCAGCCCCTCACCACGATTCTTATGCACCGCAACCGCGAACGGCAAGTTTTGAATCGGGAAGTCTGATTCGGGATCAACCGTAATCCAACTTCGAGCCGAAGCCGGTACTACAAACGTTTTCATGCTCACCAGTATCCCAGTTTTTTCAACCCATCAACCGGCTCATCCACGCTACAACTCCCAAAACCGCCAAACCAATCGCCGAAAAGCGCAACATCCTGCTCATCAAGTGAATGCCCTAAACAACTGATTTCATCATCACTAATGGTAAGCACCGCACCATCCTCAATCGAAAGTACAGACTCAATTTCTGCCGTTGAGAGGTCAGCTCCCAATGCAAACGCGCTTGCCAAGCAAACATTTAAAAATCCGTGCCGATGTACCCCCAATTCACTATCTAAATATCGAAGCGGTTGGTGCAACCCTGCCGTCATCTTAAATGGAATCTCAATGCTCACCGCCGTATGAATGAAGTGCGCCAACTCCTGAACCGATGGGAACAAGTTGGCCGTTGTTCCCCCACACCGTGCCTTAGCCCCCAGGTTCGGGTTCACCGCCGCCATGTCATGCATGCAGTCTTCGAGTGTCGAATTCCACGCAAACTCAACATAAACATCTTCGACCATGCCCACCACGCCACTCCGATCCAGAGTTTTCAAAACCCGCCGAATACTCCCCTCGTCATGGTGATTAATCGGAATTTCATAAGCGCCAAATTCCAAATTGGCACATCCTTCCATCCGTTGCATATCCCGTTCAATGCTCGCCAGTGCTTTATCCGGCTGGTCAATCACATTCCCAATCACCGAAACCGGAATCGCCTCCAGCCCTTTTCGGCGCACCAATGCGTCCAACTCTGCCAATTTATTGCTTGTGCAAATAAAGAGGTCAACCATCCACGCACGATCTTCCGCAAGGCTGGAATATTCCGCCAAAGCATCCTCAATCGTGAGCTGTGCGGGAGGAAAAAGCCCCGCGTAATCGATCACGCCATCGAGTAACTGTCCTAACAGTGACTTCACACTGGGAAGTTTATCCCGAGAACGCCCCGTTTTTTGGTAATCTTTTTGAACTCTGTTACGCCACGGTGCTGTGTCGTCCCTCGTGGAAGAGAAAGGAACCCCATGCGTGTACTCATTGCGGACGACGATCCGATCATTCGTTTAGACCTTCGGCAGATGCTCGAATCTCTCGGTTACGAAGTCATTGCCGAAGCTGAAGATGGCCAAATCGCCATCACTCTCGCAACATCAGAAAAGCCCGATGTCTGCCTTCTCGACGTCAAAATGCCGAATATGGACGGCATCGATGCCGCCAGCCACCTTGCCGAAAATGGCATCGCCCCCGTTGTCCTCCTCACCGCATACAGCGACTCAGAACTGATCGAGCGGGCCAAGCAAGCGGGAGTATTCGGTTACCTCGTCAAGCCTTTCAAGCCCAGCGATCTCAGCCCCGCAATCGAAGTTGCCCGCAGCCGATTTGAATCAAATCAACTCCTGAGTAAAGAAATCAGCGACCTTTCCGAGCGATTAGAAGCGCGCCGCGCCATTGAAAAAGCCAAAGGTCTCCTCATGCGCGACCAAAAAATCGACGAGGCCGAAGCCTACCGTCGCATCCAAACTCAGTCGATGAACGCCCGCAAATCAATGAAGGAAGTCGCCGACGCGATCATCCTCGCCAGCGACGTTTGATCGTATTTTCTTCAATTCGTGATCCCGAACCGAATTCGGGATCCAACCCCTGTCTTGTGCAGTGCAACAGGCAGGAATCACCTCCCCTGCATATTCTTCACCCAATTGCAGATTTGGGCTCACTCTTCAATAAACCACTTTCATCCCAGATTTTCAGCCAAACTAAAACCCGGGAAATGACCGAGCTCGAGCAACTCAAACAATCCGCATCCACTTGCACCAAATGCCCCCTCCACGAACGACGAACCAACGTCGTATTCGGCGAAGGCGACCCCAATAGTCCCCTCGTCCTCGTCGGCGAAGGCCCCGGTGACCAAGAAGACAAAACTGGTCGACCCTTTGTCGGACGCAGCGGACAAATGCTCGACCAAGCCCTTGCCGATAACGGCCTCGACCGAACCAAAGTCTATATCTGCAACACCGTCAAATGCCGCGCCGCCGATTGGAGCACAGGCAAACCCCAGAATCGTCCCCCAACTCCACAAGAAACCGAAACCTGCCGAACCTGGCTTATTCCCCAACTCGCCCTCATAAAGCCGTGGGTCATCCTCACCATCGGTGCCCCCAGCGCAAAAAACCTCATCAAAAAGGATTTCAAAATCACCAAAGAACGGGGGATCTATTTCCCCTGCGAATACGCCAAAACGGCCATCGCTACTCTTCACCCCAGCTACATTCTCCGCCAGCAAAACATATCTGGTGACGGCGGCTACAGCCTCCTTGTCGCTGACATCAAAAAAGCGTGGGAAACCGCCAACCAATTGCGAGAAAAAAACTCTAGTTAGATCTATAAGCTGATGGCCCGGGGTAAGCGAAGTGCAGCCCGGGTTTACCCACAAGCAACAATTCCAAATGAGATGCGTATAAAAGTCCAGATGCCCAACTCTGCCCTCGTCTGGCTCCGTCGCGACCTCCGACTCAGTGACCACACCGCCCTCGAACTCGCGACCCGAACCCACGATCAAGTCTTCATCGCATTCGTTTACGACACAGTCATCCTGGATCAACTCCCAAGCAAACAAGACCGCCGAGTCCAGTTCATCCAAGAATCACTCGAAGAAATCCACGCCAAAACAAACGCTCTCATCACACTACACGGCGATCCATCAATCCTCATCCCTCAACTCGCCGCCGAACTCCAAGTTGACACTGTCATTGCTGCTCATGATGACGAAACCTACGCTATCCAACGTGACGAAAAAGTTAAATCCTCAATCACCGCCGAATTCCAATCCGTACTCGACCACATCATCAAAGAAAAACAAGAGGTCATGAAAGATGATGGAACCCCCTATCGAGTATTCACACTCTACTCCCGAGCCTGGAGAAACACCGTCCAACCCGCCGATTTCACCCCCCGCAACCCCGATCTTTCCAAAATCAAAGCACCAGAAACTCTAAAAACTGGCAAACTCGGAAATCACACTCTCGCCGAAATCGGAGTCGAACCTACCGGATCACTCTATTTTCCCCCTGGCGAAACCGCCGCCCAAACCCAACTCCAAGATTTCCTTCCCAAAATCGGCAGCTATTCACAAAACCGCAACGACCCCGCAATAAACGGCACTAGCGGCCTCAGTGTTCACCTCCGCTTCGGCACAATCAGCATCCGCGAATGTTTCCGCCAAGCTCAATCCCATCCCAACGCAACCAAGTGGGAAACCGAACTGATCTGGCGTGAGTTCTATCACATGCTTCTCGCCAATTTCCCCGACCTCCAGCAAGGAAAGACATTCCAGCCGCAATACAACGATATTCAGTGGCCGGGCGATCCTGCCCACTTCGAAGCATGGAAAGCTGGCAAAACGGGCTACCCACTCGTTGATGCCGCCATGCGGTGCTTCAATGCCACCGGTTGGATGCACAATCGCCTCCGTATGGTCGTCGCTATGTTCCTCTCCAAAGACCTCCTCCTCGACTGGCGCCTTGGCGAACAATACTTCGCCGACCTCCTACTCGACTATGAGTTTGCCTCCAATAACGGCGGCTGGCAATGGTCAGCCAGCACGGGTGCCGATGCACAGCCTTATTTCCGAATATTCAATCCCTATCTTCAAAGCGTCAAGTTCGATTCCGAAGGCAAGTTCATTCGAGAATGGGTGCCCGAACTCGCACACCTCGACAATAACTCGATCCACTGGCCATTCAATCTTGATGGCACCCCAACTCTCGAAACACCCAGCGACTACCCCCTCCCGATCGTTTCACATCAAAAGCAGAAGCAAACTGCCATCAACTTATTCAAAAATTGACCTAAATGTGGTCGCGCTGCTCACCAACCTGCAAAAGACATTTCTCACAAGCCGTTCTGCGAAGCGAAGGATCAATGATCCGGAAATATTGTGGGTTGCTCCGGTGCAACTGATTGAGCCCCATCGCCAGATGCGATGTCATTTCTTGAATCTGCTGGAGGCGTGAATTGAGGACCTGGGAATCAACTCCTTCCGAAATATCCAAAATCATCAAAGTAATGGCCTCATGAATGTGACGAACATCCTTCAGCACTCCACGACCCGATTGAGTCGAATTAACGGGTAAATCACAGGTGTCCATTGTATTAACTATGTTGTTCCCCAAACAACAATTAAATCATGCTTCTAAAGTTGTGCAATTGGTAGCAGAATTAGCGCGATAGAAATATTGTCTTTGTAAACGCAATTATCGATTGCTAATGTCGAAAATATGACAGCTCCTGCATATTGGCGTCGAATCATTTGGCTCATGAATCAATTCATTTGAGTTCATTCTCCGATACGATCCAAGCATATTTTCGAGTTGAGCAACTGCACCCGCTATGCAACCGAGTCGGCTTTCCAGCGATTCAACATGAGTGCCATTTCGAATATCCATCAACAACAAGTGCGACTGGTCGTGTACATGCAATGCCATATGTTGCACAATTGTGCTCAACGGAGAAGGCTCCTGAGATTGGTTTAAGTTAATCATTGCCATATAACTATTGTAATGTAATTATTCCAAAGAATGGCGTGAAATGTTGCTCATTTCATCGCATATGTCATAATAAGTGAGAGATGGATCGAGGGTCGATTTGGTATCAATTTTCTGCCTGGTTTTGCCGCAACCTTGTTTTTTGGCCATTGGGCGGACTCACCGTTAAGGGAGTCGAAAACGTCCCTGAGAAGGCGCCACTTCTCGTCGCCCCTATCCACCTCAGCCATTTTGATCCCCCCCTCGTCGGCTCAACATCTCCCCGCCATTTGCGGTTTATGGCCAAAAAAGAGCTCTTCAAATTCCCACTTGGGCCCCTCATCCTCAGCCTCGGAGCATTTCCCGTCAGCCGAGGCGAAGGAGATAGTGCCGCCGTCCGACGCACGCTTGCCGAGCTCGCCGATGGCCAAGCCGTTCTCGTATTTCCCGAAGGCACGCGTGGAGACGGAGAATATCTTGGAAAAATACAACTCGGGCTCGCCATGCTCGCAAAGAAAAGCGGTGCTTACATCATCCCAGTTGGTATTAACGGCGTACACAAAATGCTCCCAAAGGGCCAGACAATCCCCAAACGAGCAAAACTGACCGTCGTCTTCGGCAAACCGTTCACATACGACGAAATCGCCACGAGCGACAACGAACGAACCAACCGTGAAGCCTTCGTCAACGAACTGCAAACTCGTCTCATCGCTGCTTGCCACGAAGCAGGACTACCCATCAAACCTCCCCGCTAAAACCGCTTCATAAGCCCAAATCCGACCGTGGGCGATCCCCCAACGAATAAATATTTTAATGAAGCCCCTTCAAATGGCTCAAACTCCAGCCCCGCCGCAAGCCGGTCTCCGTCATTTTCGCCAATCAACCGAAACTGCTCCGAGAACGGAAACGCCGCATTGAAAAAGAAACTCCCACCATTCCGCGACCATCCCCCCAGCGTGAGAATCGTCGGCTCATTCTGATTCAACTCGCCATCATTACCAAAATAGAACGTGATCGCCGCATAAACTCCGCGCTCCTCACGAGTCTGATCGGTAACATCCAAGACTCCAAAACTAATCCCCGGAGCCAAATCCGTAATCGGTGAGAGATAATTGTAAGAAAGGTTCAGTCCCGGTGTAATCTTGCTCGAATCAAAACTTTCTCCATAAATCTCAATCTCAATCGACTCGTTCACACCGTACCCAATCCACCCCATCACCGAATCTCGGCTCGGCTGTGACAAGAATTCCAATTTCGCCGCTTTGCGAGGGATTTTTTTGCCCATCGGAGTCGTGATGAGTCGATCCGCAAAACCCATTGTCGTCAACCCAATTACGCATGCCCCCAAAACCGTCATCAATCGCATCGCGCTAATTTACCCCTTCTCCCCTCGGTCCACCAACCGGTTAAGTGTTGCTTCCATGATTTCCTTTGTTTGTGCCGACACCGTATAGACCAGCGCTTCTCGATAGACGCGTTGGGCGTCGTGATCGATACTATTCGCCGCTCCCGAACTCGAAGCAACCCCTGCATGGGCACACCGTGCCGCCAAATCAATCGCCCACGCCCTTGCTCTCAGTCGATCCCCCACATCCGGGTCATCCGCCAAAATTTTTGTTCGGCACCGCGCCAACTCGTCATCAAGCAATCGCCATGTCCGTTCGATAAAATCTGACTTGCGCGATTCGAACTCCTTCCAAACAATATCCAGCCCTGCCCGCGCACACCCCAAAGCAAACCAGGCCTGCAGAGTCACGTTGATCATGTCATTGTTGGCAAGCCAACCCGCTGGCTTCTCAAACGCTGTCAATTCGTCGGGCAACAACCAATTGGTTAAAGTAGCCGACATAGTTCTTGGTGATTCCATCGCTGCCAGTCGCATCGGGCCATCAAAAACGATTGAGCCCCCATTCACTTCCGAATCTTCAAATGGCACTATTCCGAAAACCGACTCCCCTCCCGGCAAAGCCGCACCGATCAAAAAGTCTTGATAAAAAGTATGACCTGTCACCCAGGGCACCAACCCGTCAAGCCGATACCCCCCCTCAACCCGAACCGCTTTCAATATAGGTTCACCCGGTCGCCGCAACTGACTAAACCCAATTCCCAACAATTGCTCGCCCCCGACATGCGGCAGAAATCGACTCTTAACCGAATCCGAGCCCCACTTTGAAATCATACTGACCGCGCTTTGATGCTGAGTCTGCAAAAAAGCCAGTGAGCCACTTCGACGCGCAACTGCCTCCTGGAACAACCGAAACGAAGTTTCATCAAGATCCGGTCCACCGTATTCAGCCGGTCGCCGCAAACACATCAAACCCCGGTCAATCAATCCCTGCAATGCAACTCTTAATGCACCTTCATCTCCATCAATCGCGTTTGCATTAGGCGCAACCTCATTTTCCAAAAATTCTTCCGCAATCCTCAATTGCTCAATCACGCTATCCACCCTTTGTCAAATACTCCTTTCGGGTCAAGAATATTCTTCAAATTTCCCCGGAATCTCTCTGTGCTTTCATTCTTAACCCCCATAAATTGCCCACCCGGCCCAATCGACCAACCAGAAGGTGGAAGCGTAATTTGTTTGTCCGACCAAAGCCACTCTCCATTTGGCGACCGAACACCTTCCGGATACTTAAAACTTTGAGGCACACGATTCACCCAGCATCCATCTGCAATCACGGGCAAATTCTCCCCGCTAGGCATCATCTTGAGTGGGTAAAGCCGCAGAGCCACCTCCAAAATGACCCCAAGTTCCCCTCGAGATCCCACCATCATTCGGTGCAAATCAAACCCCGCGACACTTTTCACCACGTTCGCCCCCGAATCAATAATCTCCCCATTGCCCGACATAAAACGCATGCCCACCACCCAATCCCTTACCGAGCCCTGTCCGAAGTGCGGCAACCCTAGCCCTACCAATCCCCCGACCGTCCTCCCCGGGTATCCCAACCATCCACGATCTCTCAAAATCGGCAAACAAAGCCCATCTCTAGCTACCGTTTCTAATAGCTCCGACAATTCTAGCCCTGCTCCAACCCGGGCAATCAAATCATCCGGTCGATATTCCAAAACTCCACTCAATCCCGACGTGCTGACCTTCGGCGAATCTGACTCCGCGAGCCAACTCTCTCCCGTGCCTGCACCTCGAATCCCAAATCGCTCGCCCGTCAAAACGAGATCACGCCACTCATCCAAGGTTCGAGGAGCAATCATGTTGCGGCCCCTCGCCAACGCATCTTGTGCTCAATGCACCCCTTCGCATTTGGAATCATTTTGCAAGGGTTACATCCTTCACCCGCTTCAAATACACCCCGCATCTGCCCATGCACCCTCAACGATTCGGCCGAGAACATCCGGGTTAACAAATCAACCTTTTCCACCCCAATTCCGTGCTCACCCGTCACTGATCCCCCAAATTCTAGACATTTTTCAATAATCTGTTCGCCCGCTCTCACAACCGCTTCAATCGCCCCCTCTGCACGTTCATCAAAGTAAAAAATCGGATGTAAATTCCCATCTCCGGCATGAAAAATGTTCGCGACTCCCAACCCTTCGTTCGATGCAATCGCATAAACCGCATCCAACATCTCCGGCAACTTGCTCGGTGGAATGACTCCATCATGCGTAACCACAGTCGGTGCTAATCGCCCCAACGCCCCCACCCCTTTCTTCCTTGCAGTCCATAGTTTTAGCCGCTCAAACGGGTTCGCCGCCACGCGCACCTCAATTGCCCCATGTTGTCTGCCAATCTCAAGCAAAAGCTCCAACTCTTCTAACGCTACGCCCACCGCCCCATCGGTTTCCACAAGGAGCATCGCCGCCGTTCCATCCGGATACTCCAAATCAAAACTTGCCCTCACGGCCGAAAGCACAAAGTGATCCATCATCTCAAGGGCCGCCGGCATCACCCCACTCCTCACCATCGCTCCCACACACTGCGAAGCTTCCCCAACCGAAGCAAAACAAAGAGTTGCCGTGCCGACCTCCGCCGGGTTAGATGTTAACCTCACCCAAGCTTCGGTAACTAGCCCCAGCGTGCCTTCACTCCCTACCACTAAGCTCAAAAGGTCTTCATCACCCCCGCACGGCCCTCCAATCGTCACAATCTCTCCCGAAGAACACACCATCCGCACACCGAGAACGTGCTGGGCCGTTACTCCATATTTCAAAGTATGTGGCCCCCCCGAATTCATCGCTATATTGCCCCCAATTGTCGAAACACTCTGGCTACTCGGATCAGGTGCAAAATGATAACCAAAAGGTTGAGTAAACTGACTTATCTTGAGATTTGCAACACCTGATTGTGTCAAGAGCCAGCCATCTTCAAACGAATAATCCAGAATTTGTGTGAGTTTTTTGGTGCTTACCACAACTCCTCCCAAAGCCGGCATCGCACCACCACTCAGCCCGGTGCCCGCCCCACGAGGTGTAAAGGGCACTTTATTCTCTGCGCACCATCGGATGATCTTCGCCACATCTTCGGTCGTCTTCGGCAAAACCACCGCCAGAGGCGGAAATTTTTCTACCGTGTAAGCATCGGAACTATAAACTCTCCGAACCGCATCACCGGTCAGAACAGATTCGCGACCCACTAACTCAGCCAGACTATTTTCAAGCTGAGAAGTCGCGTCCACCACACCTCCATTGTATCCGAGTAACATCAAAGCGTGTTCATCACCTTCGAAGGTCCAGAAGGAGCCGGTAAATCCACACTCATCGCGCATCTCGCTACACAACTCCTTAAAAATGGTCACGAAGTTCTCTCCACCCGTGAACCCGGCGCCGGTGAATTTGGTCAGGCGATCAGAAAAATCCTTCTCGAAGGCGATGCCATTACCCCGCTCTCCGAGCTCTTCCTCTTCCTCGCCGATCGCGCTGATCACGTAGAAACTGTGATCCAGCCCGCCCTTGCATCAAACAAAATTGTCCTATGCGACCGCCACGCCGATTCAACAATTGTTTATCAGGGACATGCTCGTGGATTAAATCTGCAATTTCTTCGCGAAGCCAATCTACAAGCAACCAAAAAACTGCGGCCCGACCTTATCCTTCTCCTCGATCTTGATCCCCAAATTGGATTGGCTCGCCAAACAAAACAAGACCGTCTTGACCTTGAATCACTCGAATTCCACCAAAAGGTGAGAATGGGATTCCTAGAAGAAGCAAAGAGAGAGCCAAACCGTTGGCATAAAATAAATGCCGCCCAGAATCCGGAAGAAGTCTTCCAAGATGCCTGGGCAGCAATTTCCGAACGATTGAGTTTCTAAGGGAAAATTCCGCGCATCACCGTTGCTTCCGCAACTCGTTTCACGCCAATAATCATCGCCGCCGTTCTCATGTCAGTTCCATGATTACGCATTTCGTGGGCAACTGCACCATAAGAATGCTTCATGATCCTTGACAAACGGTCGTTGACCTGATCTTCTTCCCAGAAGAAGTTCTGCAAGTCTTGAACCCATTCAAAGTAGGAACAAACAACCCCACCTGCGTTAGCTAGAATGTCCGGCACAACCAAAATCCCTTTGTCATGAAGAATTTTGTCGGCTTCGAGTGTTGTCGGACCGTTTGCCCCTTCAACAACAATCTTCGCTTTCACATGCTCTGCATTCTTTTCCGTGATTTGCGCCTGAATTGCCGCCGGAATCAAAATGTCGCAGTCCAGTGCCAAGAGTTCTTCGTTTGTGATTTTGGTGCACTCTTTATAGTTTTGAATGCCACCATCAACCCCACTGTATTTGTCATACAGAGCTTGAATAGGCAAGCCATTTTCGTTGTAAATCGCACCGCTGGTATCGCTAATCCCGATAACCATCGCGCCCTTCTGTTCGGCCAATCTTGCCGCAACAGAACCAACGTTTCCAAAACCTTGAACCACAACCCGCGAACCTTCAAGATTCATGTTCGCGTTATGGCAGGCTTCTTCCGTACAAACGATCACGCCGCGACCCGTCGCTTCAACTCGGCCTTCTGATCCACCAAGTTCAATTGGCTTACCCGTAACCACACCCGGAACCGTATATCCCGCCTGCATGGAGTACGTGTCCATCATCCAGCTCATCACCTTCGCGCTTGTCCCTACGTCAGGCGCCGGAATGTCGCTACGTTCCCCAATAATCGCACTAATTTCTGCCGTAAACCGTCGAGTCAACTTCTCAAGTTCTCGGTTACTGAGTTCTTTAACATTAACTTTGACCCCACCCTTTGCCCCGCCGTAAGGAATATTGACAACTGCGCACTTCCAGGTCATCCACATGGCCAGAGCGGTAGTTTCACCCAAGTCAACATCCGGATGGTATCGAATCCCACCCTTCGTCGGGCCCCGACTCTGGTTATGCTGAACGCGATAACCTTCAAAAACCTGAACTTCACCGCTGTCCATCACAACCGGAAAGTTCACGACCAATGCGCGTTTTGGTCGACCCAAAACCTCAATTAGCCCCTCATCAAGATCCAAATAACTCGCTGCTTGCTGAAGCTGCTCACGAGCCATCGCCTGTACGTTGTACTCACTCATCGTTTGTTAAACCACCTTGGGTCGGAACAGTCTCGCAACCAATGAAAACATCGGTATAGCCACTACGCCATTGTAGACCGCTGAGAGAATTGTAGCCCCAACAGCAGGGAGCAAAGGGTTTGGTGGGGCCAAGAGAATCAAAACAATCTGCGAAACAAGGCTTCCTACAAACACCCAAAACACCGCCAATCGTATTTCCGGTTCATACTTGCTCTGCGTACCCATAACGTAACCCGCCAAGACTCGACTCACCGAATAATGCATCAACGTTGCACCCGAGAGGCCACCAGTCAATATTCCGCTCAACAATCCAAGCGCTCCCCCGGCTGCCGGTCGAGAAATCAATCCAAAACACAACATCACAACCACCGGCAAATTAATCTGCCCCCCTATAATTGTGTACCGGTCAAAAACCCCCGCTTGCAAAATCGTCGCGATTCCCAACATCAGAGTCGCCCCAATAATCGGAAAAGGCTGTTTCATTTCAGAATCGTGACCTCCTTGGTCATCCCAATCTGACTCGACGGCAAAATAAACGCCCGCCTAACCCCGTACTCTTGATCATTAAAGTATTCAGTAACAATTCCAATCCGAATTCCGCGGGGAATGAACTCACTGTATCCCGTCGTAATGACCTCCGTTCCCGGCTCAATCGTTACATTCTCAAAAACATCCATGACCAGTCGATCACTGCGCTGGCCCTTCACCAGCCCCGCCACGGGAATCTTTCCCTGAGCAAGACAGCCGATACTGACGCCACTGGAAGTAAGCAGCACCGCCTGACAAGAACGTTCAGAAACCGTGCTCACCAACGCAAGCAATCCATCCGGTGTCACTACTGGCAAATTCGCCGCGACTCCATCTGCCGACCCTCGATTCAGAGTGATGCGATTATCATAAGGCACAAACTGAACAATATCCGCGTCGATTCTTTTGCGACCGAGTGTGCTCAACCCGAGCTTTTCGCGAAGGTGTAGAATTTCATTCTGCTGGCGCTCCGCCGTATCTAAATAAGTCTCAACTGCCCTCAATTCCGACCGCAGTTTCACATTTTCTAACCGCAATTTCTCTGCATCACCAACCCCGCTAAAAAAGAGATCAAGGGAATCCATACTTCTGTTGCTGGCCACAACACCGGGCATCAGAAAAAAATGAACAACATTACTAACAGCATCGAGTTTCCCTGCCCCCCGTGTCCGGTTTTGCAAAGTTCCAAGCCCTATGCTCACGACGAGCAGGACAATCAACCATATCCATTCTCGCCGAGGCGGATCAGTTAGCCTCTCGATGCGTTCTCCAGCATCCGCCTAATGGCGGGACTCTCATTCGACAAATCTACCATCCTTCCTGTCCCAATCGCCACACAACTCAATGGATCGCGCGCAATCAAGACCGGCATCCCCGTTTCTTCTGAAATAAGCTGATCAAGTCCCCGAATTAATGCCCCACCCCCCGCAATCACAATGCCGTGATTCATACAGTCCGCCGCAAGTTCCGGTGGAGTGGCTTCTAACGTGAGTTTCACCGCTTCAACAATGACCTGAATTGGTTCATGAATCGCGTCTCGAATTTCAATGCTCGTAATGTCCGCCGACCGGGGTAGTCCAGAAATAAGGTCGCGCCCCTTAATCGACATTGACAGCTCTTCTTGCAACGGATAAGCCGATCCAATCTCAAGTTTGATTGTCTCTGCTGTGCGCTCCCCGATGAACAAATTATAGGCTCGCCGCACATAAGCTGCAATCGCCTCGTCAATCTCATCTCCAGCCGTTCTGACAGAACGACTATGAACAATTCCCCCCAGAGAAATGACTGCAACTTCTGTTGTTCCACCCCCAATATCAACAATCATTGAACCGACCGGCTCTTCAACTGGCATCCCCGCTCCAATCGCCGCCGCCATCGGCTCCTCAATAACGTAAGATCGATGCGCCCCCGCCTTTCTCGCCGCGTCCAATACGGCATCGCGTTCAACTTCCGTCACCCCGCTCGGAATCCCGATAACAACCGTCGTCTGAAGCGTCATGCCTCGGCTCGATTTCTTAATAAAATATTTCAACATCGCTAACGTGGAATCGAAATCAGCGATGACACCATCTTTAAGGGGTCGAATCGCAATAATGTTTGCCGGAGTTCTACCCAGCATGCGTTTGGCTTCTTCACCAACCGCCAAAACTTCGTTCGTATCGCGATTAATGGCGACAACACTAGGCTCACGAATAATAACACCTCGTCCAGCTAAATGGACGAGGGTATTCGCTGTACCCAAATCAATGCCGATATCTCGGCGAAATCTGGAGGTAAGCGTCCTAAACCATGCAGGAGACTGACCGTTTGCCACTTATGAGGTGAAGTTTAACCTACTTGCCAGCACTACTCACGCCAGTCGGTTGCAGTCCCGCTCCACCACCACCAGCAGCTCGTTGAACACGGCTACCGCCGCCTGGTGCAGACCTGTTGCCAGCAGCTCCACCCGCAGCACCACCGGCTGCCGCACCGCTACCAGCACCCGGCAATGCATTCGCATAAACAACTGCACCCTCGGCCGTCTTCACATCTGCTGTCGGAACCGCTGGGGGATCAGTCAGAACCAACGGCTTACGTTGAGTCAATGCAAATGCCAAAGTAAAGCCAATCATAAACACGATGGCAACAATCACGACGATCAAATTCGTTTGGTCTTTCAAGGTCTGCTCCAGTTCCGAACGCCAAGTTTAGCACGTTGACGCAAGATATTGGATGCAACCAAAGTCAAAAAGGATACGCATCAATCACGTTTAGTGTCGAAAGTGTCGCGTTCCCGTCAAAATCATCGTAACTCCAAGCTCATTCGCTTTGGCAGTAACCTCGTCATCTTTCACGCTTCCCCCTGGTTGAATGACCGCCCGAACACCCGCCGCCGCCGCCGCTTCAATGCTGTCCGGGAATGGGAAAAACGCATCGCTACCTAATGCACAGCTAGCCGCAAATGCGCCTGCTTGCTCCAGTGCCAGTCGAACGGACTGAACTCGATTCATCTGGCCAGCGCCGACCCCCCGCAACTGGTCAGCATCGGTCAAAACAATCGCATTGCTCTTAATATGCGGAATCATGCGCCACGCCAATTTCAAGGCTGCCATCTCTGAATCAGTTGGCTGTCGATCCGTCACAACCCTCCACTCATTCGCCGGATCCTCATCCGAATCTTGTACCAAAACCCCACCGCGCACCGAACGCACCGTCGAATAGCTTGAATCTGGAGATGCAGATGCAATCAAAAGCCGAACGTTCTGCCCCCACCCTTTCCGATTTTTAAAAATCTCAATTGCCCCGTCGTCAAACCCGAGACCAATCACAACCTCAAGGAAATTATTCGGCTTGGTCATTTCCTCCGCCGCCGCAACATCGATCACACCATGAAATGCTGCAATCCCTCCAAAAGCCGAAATCGGATCACTTGACTTCGCCATTGCATAGCTCGCCGCCATATCTGACCCAATCGCCGCACCACAAGGATTACCGTGTTTAATAATCGCGCAAGCGTTCTCAGGTAAATCCATTACCAATTCCCATGCCGCATCACTATCTAGAATATTGTTATAACTGAGTTCCTTGCCCCATATTTGATCTGCTCGCGCAATCCCATCTTTCGCCAAAGGATCAACGTAAAGCGCTGCCGATTGGTGTGGATTCTCACCATATCGCATCGAAATCGACTTGCGGAAGCCCATCGTGACGGTATCGCTCAGCGTCTCCACCCCTGCCGCCAAACTCAAATAGCGGGCGATCACCGAATCATAGTAAGCCGTATGCCGGAACGCCGCCGCACTCAACTCCAGCCGCATATCCGTCACTGAACCAGATCGAACCGCTTCAATCACCCGGTCATAATCGCTGGGATCAACCACCACGGTCACACTCCCAAAATTCTTCGCCGCCGCTCGCACCATCGCCGGACCACCAATATCAATCGATTCAACCGCGTCCGACAAATCATGGTCGCCTCCCACCGTCTGTTCAAACGCATAGAGATTCACACAGACGATATCGATGCCCTCAATCCCCGATTCCTCCAGTTGCCGAACATGATCAGGGTTGTTCCGATCCGCCAAAATTCCCCCATGAACATGAGGATGCAAAGTTTTAACCCGGCCATCAAGCATCTCCGGAAAGCCCGTTACATCCTTAACATCCGTAACTGCCACGCCACCCTCTCGCAATGCCTTCGCCGTCCCACCCGTGCTCAAAATCTCAAATCCCAACTCACTGAGTTGGCGGGCAAAGTCAACGACTCCGGTCTTATCTGTAACGCTAATCAGGGCGCGAGGCATCTGCCCAGACTACACCCTGCCGCCATTCCCAGGGGGCCGTGTGGTGCCTCCTGTCGGTGGATTAGTGCCTGTTGTCCCCGTGGTAGGCGGGTCGCCGCCCGTTGTTCCACCAGGATCAACAGTGGGTTCAACTGGCTCCACCGGTTTCTTCACTTTCACCGAAATCGTTTTCTTGGTCTCCAAGCCTTGCGCATCATAGGCTGTAATCGTGAAAACCGTGTCTTCGTTCAACACAAAATCTCTGCGATCATCCAGACTCGTCAACTCATCTTTACTTTCGCCATATTGCAAAACCACTCGTACTGCATTAGAAACCTGCCACCGCAACGTCGTACGGCCAATGAGCGGGTCAACTTCCACCGGATCAGCTTCGAAAGTACTGATCACCGCCTTCGATTCCTTAACAAACCGAACCGTCACTTTCTTCACCGGGGCTTCTTTGCCCGTCACATTTTTGACCATCAATGTGTAAGTAATCGTTTTCACGCCCTTCCCCGGCAAATCATCCGGCGGCGATGGAACTTGAATCGAATTCGCGCTGGGTTCTATTTGCCCAATCGGCTCTAAATAAGCATAGGTCGCCGCATCATTGAGCCGGTATTCCAGAACAACCGATGACCCAATCGGAACTTCCGTCTGCTTGGCCGAGAACGACAAAATCGCTGCTTCCGGAACCGTCGGCGGCTCCGTAACCTTCACGGGCACCTGAATGGCTTCACTGCGAACCTTGCCCGCAATCGCATAAATCTCCAGTTGCTGATCGCCAAGTTCACCCGCTGGCAACTTAGTCGTACCATCCGGCGGCAACTTATCCAAAGTCGTAGTGCCATAAACAATCGTTACCGAAGATGCATTGCTCGTATCCCAAGTGACTTCAAAACTCTCACCCACCAAAACATCCCGCGGCTGAACCGAATAACTATTCACAACTGGAGCCTTCGGAATGCTCAAGAACCATCCGACCAATACAATCAACACGCCCAAAATCGCAATTAGCGGCCCCGGCGAAACAATCGGCCGAACTTCAACATGTACTTGGCTACTTGCTGCCACTGCCGGATTGTCCGAACTCCGAGTACTCACCGTTACCGGGGCAATCGCCATCCCTTGAAAAGCCTTGACCTTCGCCGCCGTCGCCGTCATCTGAACGATCGTCTGCTGACCCGGTGCCAAATTAAGCTGAGAAACCCCAAAATCAAATGCGATCAAGTCATCGACATCACTCGCATAAACCTGAAGGTTTTCATCCGTATTTCCCAGGTTCATAACCGTCACATCAAAAACTGCCGACCGGTTAGAAACATTAACGCTTGCCCTCTTCGGAGTGGCCTCAATACTAACATTGCTAAATGAATTGACCGCGAGCGAGCTTTGAACCGTCTTTGTTTCGCCCGAGTCCATCGACCGAACCCGAATAACAAACGGATAAATCCCCGCCTTACTTTCTGATTCTCGTGGGGGCTTGATAAAAACGCGTTCAACCTTCGTTTCGCCCGGTTCAACCCAAAGTGTAGGAACGGGAATCGCCGCCCATTCAGGATCCAGTCCTTCAAGCGAAACTTCAAATTCCGCTTCTTTATCCCCCGAGTTCACGATCTCAAACGCAACTGGAACACTCGAACCTGGTTCGACTGTCGCCTCATCGTTCGCAAGCCGAATCGAGAAACTCATATGTCAAATTGTAGCACCGCACCCAAAAATGACCAACTCAGACCGTCCCAAAGTCGTAAACTCAGTTGAATTCAATGCTTGCCGCCCTATTTCTCACCCTTAACCCCAACCAATATGCTGTTCAAACATACAATCAGCTTCTCAATCCGGGCGAGCAGCTTCCCCTGGGCGGATATACCGAACGCGGAGATAAAATCAGCATCCCGGGCGGCGACCCACTTTACGCCCACATTCTCATTCTCACCCACCAAAAAAATCAAGTCGCCCTCGTTAGTTTCGAAGGATTAACCGTCCCCGAGAGCCTCCAGCGCGAAGTCCAACGCCGAATCAATATTCCCGTTTTCCTTGTCGCCACCCACACCCACTGTGCACCCGACACCCAAATGCTCAACGAGCGAATGACATTTCGAATCCCCGGCATTGCAACATACAAAAGCAATTGGCTCGATTGGTACAGCCTCAAAATCGCCGGTGGAATCGCCATTGCGCAGCAGCAAGGGCCCGTCCCTTCAACCCTTATATTCGATCAATCAATCTCCACCCTTGCCCGGTCACGCCGATCCAATTCGGGGGTCTCAAACCGACTCACTCGAATCCAAACTGCCGAACACAAACCCATTATCACGGTGTTCGGAGCCCACGCCACCTGCCACGATTCCGACACCCTCAAAACGTCTGGCGACTGGCCCGGTGCTTACATGAATAAATTTGGTGGGGTCGTATTTCCCGGCGCAATCGGAAACGCGTCTCCCAATGTCGATGGCGGCACCGGCGACGAAAAATCCATTCGAATTGCCGAAGAACTCTCAAAAACACCAGCAACGTTCAAATCCCTTACTCCGAGTCTCAGCTATCTCACCGAGGCAATTCAAACTGGAAAACCCACACCCCATCCCAATTTCGCTGGAGAGAACAAAATTAACGACGCTATCGCCCAGATCGTCGTGAACAAATTTGCCCCCCCTCAAAGCCACCTTTCCGCCGTTCAAATCGGCAACCACATCTTGCTCGGTGTACCCGGCGAACCAACCCACGACCTAGAAATGCTCGCTGTCAAAGCCTTCGAAAAACGCGGCTACACCGCAAGTGTCATCAGCCACTGCAACGGTTGGATGGGCTACATTCTCGCTCCTCATGATTACGATCAAGGCGGCTACGAAGCAACTCTTTCACTTCACGGAAGAGAAACCGGACTACGCCTCATCGAAGCCGTAGAACGGCTCGCCAAAAAACTTCCTAACCGCGCCAAAGCCGCAAATTAAGTTCAGAAATAATCCGTCGTAGCGTCACGAGTGCATCATCTCGTTCTTTCGCCAGCGTCTGCTCCGCCGTCATATCTTCAGGCTCGAAGTTAACAAGCGACCGACCATTCCCAAGAATCTCGTCCCCATTCGTCGAAAGCTGGAACATCTGCGGTACCGAATCCAAAAATGCATTGATTCGAATGACCGATTGCGCCCCGCGATCCTTTGCCGTCGCCCCCCGATAGGTCGCAATCTCATGATCCCCAAACCAAACCACAAAGCTTCCATCCGGTGCCGGTAATGACCGTGCCGAAAGTGAAATCGTCGTTTGACTCCGCTTGATCGGAATACCAAATTCGTTCATCGACCGAGTGATAAAGTTCGCCCGCTCATTTGTTGGAGGGTGAGTCCGATAAATCCCCCAATCAAGCTGCGGACTCAAACGTTCTCGATAACCTAGCCGCTCCATAAAAGTCAGCAAACCAACCGCGTTATAGCGGCTCAGCTTCATATATTGCAATCCACCGTAATCCGCCGAGGTCTCCGCCTTCACGCTCCACCCGCTAGTGACCCCTGCCCCAACTAGCTGTACTGCGATCAAAGCGTTCATAGCATCCCGCCCTCCACCCAAAGCCGCCGCGATCAAAATCGGCAATTGAGCCAAATCAAATTTACTTTGCTCTCGCCGCAATGCGTCTAGGTGCCGGAAAGACGCATGTGATATTTCATGAGCCACAACTCCCGCAACCTCGTCATCGCTTTCCGCAAATTTCATCAACCCTTCATAAAAATAGATGGTGCCCCCAGGAAGTGAGAACGCATTAACATCATCTCCTTCCACCAATTTGAACTCATATTCGAAAACGTTATGCCGCTGATCGCCCCACATCACGCTGACATTGTTTGCGTTCGCAATCTCCGCCATTTCCGCCCCGATCGCCTTTAATCGAGCCGTCATGTTCTCATCTTTGCTTGCTTTGAGTTGTTTGTCGATCTCCGCCGATGCTTCCCGACCGATCTTTTTATCCTTCTCAAGGTCGTCCTTATGGCGTTTTTCGTCTGCCGGATTGACCTCTTTCGCTTTTTCTTGCCCCGATTCCTGCCAAGCCGCTTCAACAATCTCATCCACCGAAAGCGAAACTTTCGGCGCTGAGCCAGTGGGTGCCATTACGAGAGCCGCAAGAAGTGAAAGCATTTTATTTGTTACGTGATGCTAAGACGTTTAATCCGCACCTTCGTTCCCCACCAAGACCGGTCGATCCCTCTCTTTGTCAACAATGCACAAGATACCAAAAGGTTCGCTTGCTGAGTTCCGAAATTGATGCACCTCATGCGGCCCCACATGAACAACATCCCCAAACCCAATTTCCGAAACTGTCTCCCCAACTCTGACTTCACCTCGACCCCGCATAACAATCACACAGTGCTCATGCTGATGGTGCTCAAGCGATGTATATCCCCCCTCTGCAACTTCAAAATAACGCGTTTCAAACTGACTATATTCGCTTGAAAAAAGAACCCTTCGGCTCACGTCCATCCAAGTCCCCGGCTCATTCTTATAGTCCTGCCGCTCAATCGACTGCCAATCAAAGTCGCCCGCCTTAATCACCATCAAAAAATCACCACCGGCTTCAAAATCTCCCCGTTCTTCATCTGTTCATACGCCTCTGGAAGCTGTTCAAGAGTAATCTGATTGGAAAATACTTGATTACCTGCCACTCGACCCTGATTCAACCACTCCAAAGCAACCTGTGTATCGTCCGGCCCACAAGAATAGCTATTGACCATCTCCAAATCTCGCATATACGCTTTCTCAAAATCGAACGGTTGTTGTCCTGGTGGCATCGGTGCAAATAGTCCAAGTCGCCCCCCAAAATCTGTTATCCCCATCGCAAACTCCAAAGCTTCAACAGTTCCCGGACAAAGAACTACGCACTCAAAGACCGAACCATCCGCAGCAGAACAATTCACACCAACCGATGACGCCCATCTCTGCCGATCCGGATTCAACTCATATCCCACACAGCCCGGCATCACCAGCGCGTGCAAAAGCCCCATCACCCCCAATCCCACAACTGCCGCCGATTCGCCCTCAACGTATCGCAATCGTCGCAACTGCTTCGCCACACAAGCCAAAGGTTCAACCAGTGTCGCCGTGGTCAGTTCAAGCCCATCACTGACCGGACAGTCCCCCAAATTTTCTCGCGAAACTGCAAAATATTCCGCCATTCCCCCCGGATCGAGCCGCGTCTTTCGCCAAGTCGAGCAGTGAACGTATGCCCCCCGACAGCAATAATCACACTGAAAACAAGGCGCATGATGATGCGGTGAAACCTGCATTCCGACCGGGAAGCGATCATCCTCGCTCTCCACCACCATGCCGACAACTTCATGACCCAAAACGTGGGGTTCATTCAGAGCTTTCCGCTCCATATACCAACCCATGAGTTCGCCACTGCAAAGCCCACAAGCCAGGGTTCGTATAAGCAACCCACCTTCTGGACATGCGGGAACCGGAACCTCATCAATACAAATTGCACCCCCACTATGAAAACGTGCCGCCCGCATCTTCTCAGGGATGGAAGACATATTTAATCCCTCGCCCCGCTTCCAAATCTCTAAAAACCGCCTCACCGTCAGCAAGCTCTCGGTCACCTGAAAAAAGCGGACTCAAATCAAAGTCCGGATGCATCAACCAATTCCGCGCTGTCCGCACCGCTCGTGTCCCAAAGTGGAACGGCGAGAGCACCGTCAAATCATCGTAGTGCAGCCGATGTGTATTAAATCGAACTTCAGTGCCCGCTTTGCAACCCCCGAATAAAACGAGCGTCCCCCCGCGTCGCACAAAGGCAATTGACTGTTCCCAAACTTCAACGTTCCCGGTGCATTCGATCACAAGGTCATATTCGCCCGCCGCCTCCGTCAAGGTCGTTGGCCGCGCCCCAAACTGTTCACCCACCTCTAGCCGCGCCGGATTCCGCCCCGCAAGTGTCACATCCCGAACCCCGATGTGCTTCAAAGCCGCAACAAACATCAACCCAATCGCCCCTGGCCCGATTACCAAAACATCCATTTGAGCCTTCGGATTCGCTCGCTCAAGACCCTGAGCGACACACGCCAAAGGTTCAAGCAACGCCGCTAGTTCAAAACTCAGCCGATTCGGCTTCGGAAAAACATTAGTCCGTGCAATTCGCTCCGGAATCAACAAAAACTCGGCATACGTGCCCAAAACCTTCGTTGCCATGATCGAATCACAAAGGTTCTCCTGATCCTGCAAACACCATCGGCACTGCTGGCAAGGAGCCGAATGAACTCCCATGATTTCATCGCCAACTGCAAAGGGTGCTCCAGCTCCGACCGCCACTACCGTTCCACTATATTCGTGCCCAAAAACCCCTGGCATCGGAATCTGGGGATGCCCCCTCAAAAACGCTTTAAGGTCGGTTCCGCAAGTTGTTGCCGCCTGAACCCGGATCAAAATCTCCCCATGACCAGGAACCGGAATCGGAACCGAAGTGAATTCCAAACGACCAGGCGCCTGCAAAATCAACGCCTTCATGTTCTCCCCCGCAAGCTCGTCTCTACTCAATGAACCTCATCCTGTTCGCTGGTACAATTCCAACCGATTCAGATGATTGTGATCTGAATTCAGACCCCACCACCATGCCAATAGTCACGACAACCGTGTGGATCGACGCCCCCATCGACAAAGTCTACGCGATTGCGCGTGATAATCGCTCATTTCCAGAATTTATGGATGATGTCGATTCCATCGAAATCATCAGCGAAGAAGGTGAAACCGTCGTCAGCGCATGGGTCGGCAGAGTCCCGGCTTTTGGACTCAAAATTCGATGGACTCAAAAGGACATCTGGGATCCCGCCGCAAAAACATGTGATTTCAGCCAAGAAAAAGGCGATTACGACAAAATGGTCGGCAACTGGAAATTCACCGAAGAAAATAACGGCACCCGCTTCGATTCCGAACTCGACTACGAATACAGTGTTCCCGGGCTCGGCCCCCTTGTCGGGCGAGTCATTTATTCACTCGTCGTCAAAAATATGGAAGGTGTTCTTGGTGCCATCAAAAATCGAGCCGAGACCACGAGCTAAATCCATTTGAGAGTTTCCGATCCCCCCGTAGGTCACTTCATGATCGGCATCGAATCTGCCGACGGGGGCAATAGCGTCGCCGCCGTCGCAACGATGCTAATCGATTATGGCGTCCCCGCAATCCCCGTCGTCGATAACGGAATCTACTGTGGGCTCGTCTTCGAGGACGACATTTTTGCCGCTCTGCAATCCGGAAAGACTGAGTTTTCGCCCGCAAGCGAGATTCTTACACCAGTTCCTGCAATATCGAATCGCGCCTCCAAGTCCGAGTGCCTTCGACAAATGGAAGCAACCGGCGTTTCAACGCTCGCCGTCACCGATGATCGCGGACATGTCCTGGGCGTGATCACCGCCTCCCGGCTCCTCGCCATCAACGACCGCTACGCCCGACCAAAACTCGTTGGTGGCCTTGCAACCCCATTCGGTGTGAGACTCCTCGGCGGCGGCGTCACTGCTGGTGCTGGCCCGATGCACATCCTTGCGACCGGCGCAATGATGTTCCTCACATTCACCATCGGCACCTATATCGCCATGGCTCTTGCCCTCGCCGTACCGTTTAACATCCAAATTACCGACTGGTTTCTAACTCTACAGGGAATGGCAAGTCTTCTCTTTTTCCTCCTTCTCCTGCGTGCACAACCCCTTGCCGGATACCATGCCGCCGAACACATGGTTGTCCACGCCATCGAGCAAAACGAGCCACTGGAACCCGAAACAGTTGCCCGAATGCCCCGAGTTCACCCCCGCTGCGGCACAAATATCGCCGTCGCCGCCGGACTCTTTCTCGGCATCTCCCAAACCCCGCTCATCCCATCTGCCGACTTAAGAATTCTCGCCGCCCTCCTCGCCACGATGTTCCTCTACCGCCCCCTCGGATCATTCGTTCAAGACAAATTCACGACCAAACCGCCAACCGAAAAGCAACTTGCCGCCGGGATCGCCGCCGGCAAAGAACTGCTTGCCAACTACCAAACCGCGGGCAACATCACCCCCTCAATTCCCACTCGAATCTGGCAAAGCGGCATTCTCCACGCCATCGCCGGAAGCATGGGAACTGCCTTCATCATCATGACCATTCTTCAAGTCCTCCCAATACCTGCCTACTGGAAGGTAATCTTGTAAATCTTCAACGAGGTTTATTGCAGTGGAACTGACTTACAACGTGCTTCTCATCGTCGCCGCCATCGTGGCAGTGTCGATGTCCTTACTCATCTTCTTCACCGGTAAAGGTGACGCGATGAGCGGTGGAGCCGGGGGTGTTCGCACCTCATTTAAAGGAAAAGCAAGCTTCGACGACCAAATGTATAAGATCACATTGAGCTTAGGCGGCGCGTTTATGCTCCTCATGATCGTGCTCGACATCCTTTCGAGCAAAACCCAATAACCCAAATGGATTAACAAGGTTGTGGGCAATCTCCGCATCCTCCAGACAAACGATCTCCACGGCAAGCTGACTCCAAGTCGCTTGCCCTTTTTGCTCCAAACCCGCGAAACTGTTGACCTCTATTTTGATTGCGGTGACTGCATCAAATCCGGCAACTTGGCAATTCCAATAAAAGCCGATCCCGTCTGGCCCATGCTTGCCGAAGCAAAAATCACCGCCTCTGTCGCCGGCAATCGTGAATCCCACATACTCGAATCCGTTGTCCGAACAAAATTCTCTGGCGCAACCCATCCCATACTCTGCTCAAACTGGTTCAAAAACGATGGCTCCCTCCTCTTCCAAGACCATCTCATCATCACTCAAAACGACATAAAAATTGGCATTTTTGGCGTAATGGTTCCCATGGTCACCGAGCAAATGGCTACTCGCAAAGCAAGCCAGTATGTTTGGACATATCCAATCTCTGCCGCTCAGCAAACCGCCCAAATTCTTCGACCCCAAGTTGACCTCGTGATCGCCCTCACCCACATCGGCTTCAACCAAGACCAAAAACTTGCCGAACTCTGCCCCGAGATCGATATCATCTTGGGCGGACATTCCCACACTGTCCTTGAACAACCAACAAAGATTAACGACACAACGATCTGTCAAACCGGGTCGCACGGTCGCTACCTCGGCATCTATGAGTGGGACGGCGGATTCAAAAAAGCTGAACTCATCCCTTGGGAGGAAGTTTGATCCTCCAAACCCGCGATCTCGGTCACCGGTTCGATCAAGGATGGCTTTTCCGCCATGTCGAAATCGACCTTGAACCATCCCATCGACTCCTCATTAAAGGCAAAAACGGATCCGGAAAATCCACCTTCCTCAAATGTCTTGCCGGACTCCTAATCCCCCTCGAAGGCACAATCCAAATCCCCGATAAAATCGGTTACGCTGCCCTCGACCTCAATCTCTATCCCAACCTCAACGCCGCCGAACATCTCGAATTCGCCGCTCAACTCCGGGGCGTTAAACCACAAACATCTGAACTACTCAACCAAGTCGGCCTCGATCCAAAAAATCCCAAACCTTGCCGAACTTACAGCACCGGAATGAGGGCTCGTCTCAAACTCGCCCTCTCCCTCCAACACAATCCTGACCTCCTCCTCCTCGATGAACCAACCGCCGCCCTCGATTCCGAAGGTCGAGCCCTCATCGAAAAAATCATGACCACATTCAATGGCGCAATCATTTTCGCGTCTAACGACGACAACGATGCGAGGTGGGCCACCCATGCCGTCGAACTCTAGTCGAGCGTTCCGCGCCTGCTTCAAAAAAGAGTGGATCTGCGAATTCCGCAGCAAGCAAGGCATCGTCCTCAGCGCCCTTTTTGGCTTCATGGCTATGGCCGCTGTATCGTTCTCAACCGCCAATCAAACACCATCTCCCATGCTTGCCGGAGGGCTGTTTACCCTCATCATCCTCTTCACTTCAATGACCTCTGTCCCTCGACTTTTCCTCGCGGAAGAAGAACAAGGCACATTCGATCTCGTGCGGCAATGGGGAAACTGTGGGTCAACGTGGCTCGGAAAAGCTGTCTTCGCCGTGCTTCACCAAGGTGCAACTGCCGGAATCCTCGGAATCATTTTCTCCGGAATCATCAACCTCGAAGTCAAAAACTGGATCATCTACCCCATCGCGACAACTCTTCTCGGAGTCGCCGCCGCAAACATCCTCTCTCTCACCTCGGCTCTCGTCGTCACAGCTAATAATCGCTGGGTTTTGGCAACTGTCGTCGCACTCCCCCTTCTTTTCCCGCTCCTCTTCCTTGGGATCGGCTCCCTCCGCGTCGCATTCGGGCAGGGAAGTCTCGAAGGCGCATATCAATCCATCGCCGCAATAATCATCTACGCCATCGTCCCCCTCGGAGTCGGCCCAATCATCGCCGAAAGCCTGTGGAACGAGCGTCGGGGCCCAAACCACACTCCCGACTCAAACCAGAATAAGGAAGGCCAGTGAAAGCCCTCTCCCAATCTATTCTCGGCGTAGCCGTTGTCGCCATGTTGCTCTACAACATGTGGGTGCCCAATGGGGCCGGATTCCAAGACCCCTTCCTCGCCCGAATAATGTTCACGCACCTACCGAGCGCCCTCATCTGCTCGGTACTGTTCATCATGTCCGCCTGGTACGGATTCAAAACCCTCAAAAATTACAATTCTGAATCCGCAGTGAAACTCCACGCCACCGCTGAACTCGGACTCCTTTTCGCCATCTTCACAATGGTCACCGGAATAATTTTTAGCAAAATCCAGTGGGGCGAGTGGTGGCACGGCGATCCTCGCCAAGTCAGCTTCCTCATCGTACTTTTCCTCTACGGCAGCCTGATCGCCCTGCGCAGCGCCTATCCCGATCAAATCCGCCGCGACCGCAACACCGCCGCATACTCTCTCTCCTTGCTGATCCCCGGAATGTTCTTAATATTTGTCTACCCCCGACTCAATTTTGTCAAGCAACAAACCCTCCACCCCAACGACACAATCATTCAAGACCAACTTGATATCTATTACAAAATCGGACTGTACGGATCCGTCCTCGTTCTCAGCTTTGTTGTCGCCGCAATCTTCAAACTGCGCGTCAAAACCGAACTCCAAGCCCGCAAACTAGAAAACCATGGAAACTATCAAACTCGTAGCAGCAATCCCACCGATTCTGGTGTGGTTCGGCCTGTGGCTCTATCTCCGAACGATCACGAATAAGCAAAACGAGATCGAAGCGAAACTCAAAGAACTCAATCTAAACGACTGAGCGCTTCTTTCAAGTCGTCAATCGCCTTCATCTGCCCCGGATCGCGACCGGCAAGTGCCGCCAAATACAGCGAAAGCCAATCGCCAAAGTGCGCCAAACTCAGCATCTTCGCTAGCCGAGTCTGCCCTGAAGCACACACAAAGTGAAACTCTGTCGCATCCCCGATCAATTCACAAGTGATTTCAATTCGTTTCTTGATCCGCTCACTTTCATCACCCCCAAAAAGCAGCACGGAAACCCATTTTTCAATCCCCTGATACCCCGATCCTTCCCAACCCAAAATTTCGTTGTGGCACAGCTCCGGAAAAACGTGGGTGAGCACCATCTCCTTCGCATTCTCATTAATCTGACCGCGCCATCGCTGAGCAATCGCATACTGCCAGCTCCCTGCCCCATAAAGCGTCGAGAACTTGCCGTGCATCGCGCTCGCAAGCTGCTTTGCCGGATTCTCATCACCCATCACCCCAAAGCCGCATTCCGCCGCTGTTGACCGCAAAACGCTATCAACCTCCGCGTAATCCTGCTCTGGAATCAACCCAAGCTGCTCCGATGCCACCACCAGCGGCATCAACATATAACCCATCGCTGTCCGTGGAGGTTGCCCGCCCGGAACCGTGACCACCGGGAATCCATCGGCTTTCGCCATTTCCGTGATCTTGCCCCCGCTCGAAACTGCAATGATCGAAGCCCCCCGCTCCTTAGCATCAAGATAAGCCGCAATAGTCTCTTCCGTATTGCCGGAATAACTCGTTACAAAAACCAGAGACCCCTCACCCACATAACTCGGCACTGAATAATCCCGATTCACAATGAGCGGCACCGAGCCTTGATCCAAATAAAGTGCCGATAGCAAATCGCCCCCCGCCGCACTTCCGCCTAAACCAGTGACAATAACGTGATCAAAATCGCCCACCTCACGCGGTAAATCGGATTCTCGAGCAATTTCAACCGCTTGTGCGCATTGATCAGCAAATCCTAAAGTAAGACCCGCCATGTCCATCGGATCATGGCGGGTTAAGAAACTCAGATCATCTAAGTTGTTCATGTTGTCCTAATCGGCAAATGGGTCGTACTCATCTTCCGCCGGAGCGTTAGATTGCTGCGGAGCGTGTCCGCCCCCGCCTCCACCGCCACCTTCATTGCCCTGATCATCACGCGGACGATCAAGACCCTGAACGCTTTCTGCAACGACTTCAACAACTTCGCGTTGCTGACCATCTTGCGTCGTATATTTGCGTGCCTGAAGTCGCCCTTCAACTGCCACCAACCGACCTTTTCCAAGGTAGTTCGCAACAAAATCGGCGGAATTACCCCAAGTCGAAATATTGAAAAAATCAACATCAACTCCGTCCGCACCTTTAAATCTGCGCTGAACAGCGATGCTAAAGTTAGCCACTTGCTTACCGGTCTGAGTTGTGCGAACTTCTGGATCGCGGGTCAACCGACCAATGAGAACCACATGATTAAGACTCATGCTCGTAGCTTACTCATTTTTCCATGCGATCAATGCGGTGTCGAATAACCGAATCATTGATGCGCATCAAGCGATTGAGCTCGTTGGGTGCCGGTGCCGGTGCTTCAAATTTCATCAAAACGTAATTGCCGTCTCGGTGTCCATTGATCTCGTAAGCAAGCTTGCGCTTTTCCCACTTTTCTGCCGATTCCACGGTTCCACCGTTCTTTTCAACCACTTCCTTAAAGTGGTCTGCAACTTTTTGTACTTCGTCGTCATTCAAACTTGAAGGGACGATGTAAAAGGCTTCGTACTGTCGTTTGTCCATATCTGTTCAGCTCCTTATGGTCTGGTAGCTTTGGCGCCTAAAAAAGCGCAAGGAGTCAAAGCAAGTCGGAAGGATACCCCTCGTTCAAATGGGACCCAAAAAACCCACATTGAGTTCAACACTTCCAAATCATAAAAAACTTGGAACCTCCCAACCCCTCTGCATTGTAATCACTTTCAATTGTCATAGGAGGGAAACCATGAACAAACGATTCATATCCACACTCGCAGGAACCATCGTCATCGGCGGCGCACTCGGCGTCGCAATCGCACAAAACAAAGCCGTCTCCGAAGCGAATGGCCCGCAGCCCCGCCCCGGAATCCAAGAAATGACCGCCGGGCAAATGCTCAACTACATGAAAGAGCAGGGCACCAAATACATTGTCGAAACCACCGACATCCCCAAAAACAAAAAATTTGAGGTCAACCTCAAGTCAACGAACCCCGATGAAGTCGCCAAAGCCGTGGCCATCGCACTCGACCTCCAAGCCGAAAAAGAAGGCAATGTCTGGGTATTCAAAAGCTACGATTTCCCCCACACCTTCGACTTCGACATGGACTCAATGCCTCAGTTCGATAGCGAATCATTCAAAAACTTCAAAGGATTCGAAGGCAAAGAATGGAATCAAATGTCCCCCGAAGAACAAGCCCAATTCGAAAAATCCATGGCCGAATTCGGCAAGCAAATGGGTGAATTCGGCGAAAAAATGGGCAAGCTAAAAATCGAACTCAAGGGCATGGATGGCAAAATGTTCCAGTTCGATAGCGACACATTCAAAGAACTCCACGGCAAAGAATGGGAGAAAATGTCTGCCGAAGAAAAAGCCAAGTTCGAAAAAGAAATGGCCGAGCTCAAGAAGAGTCTCAGTGAAATGAAAGTCGAAATCAATGGAATGAATTCCGAAGAGTTCATAAAAGACATGGAGCGCATGAAAGCCGACATCAAGAAAGGCGTTCGTGAAGGCATGAAAGTCCATATCGAAAACACCGACAAGCTCATCAAGTCAATCTCCGGCGATCAATGGAAACTCATGGAAACCCAGGGCCACCTCAAACTCAGCGACCTCACCCCCGCTCAGCGCGAACTCCTCGGCAACCCCAAAGGCGATGGCGACTTCAACATCTCCATAAGCCGCGACGGCAAAAAACTCATCATCAAAAACTAAAGAGTGCAAGACACTCACAAAAACATTTCTCCCTCTCGGGTTCCGAGGGGGATTTGTTTATACGTGACCTATTGCTACCATCCTAGAATACTTCTGTGAGTGGTAAATAGACTTCTCCGGTTTGTGCGGCGTGCCTTCTGGCCCGGAGAAGTAAATCATCCATACGGAGCCTTCCCTCTAATACCGCAACTAAATGGGCACCCTCCAATGCAATTAAAACTTTGTCTCCTCGTGAGTGAGCAGAAATTCCATCCGGGGAGTAGCCACCCATTGAAACAAATAACCCAAGCGTGTTCTCCAGCTTTCGCTTAACTTTGGAAGAAAAACTGTCCAAGTCACTGACTCCAGTTGGAATTTTCTGCCACTTTGCCTCAAGCAAGTAGTCTGTAGAATCAAATGTAAAAGCACCGTCGATCTGTTCCCCTACGATTCGAAACGATGCCCGAGGATCAAGGTCGAAAAGTTCAAACAAATCCCGCAGGAGTTTTTCTAACTGAAATCCCTTTGCCTGACTGTCCGCCATATTTGAAATAGTTGCAAATTGTTTATGCAAAGATTTCAAAGTTTCATTAAAAGAGGAGGATGTCGCAATCTCCTGATCTCGCTTCTCGCGTCGCATCGATTCTCTTGTTTGTTCCTCAAGCAAAGTTCGAACTTTTCCGGCTCTAGATTTCAGTAGTTCTACGGAGCGCTTTGCTCTCTTTACCTTTTCAGGACCGCCTTCAAGGTGAGCTAAGTGCTCAAATTCTGTCATGTCACAGACAGAAGCAATAAGGCACATCAGGTCGGATTGGTATTTCTCAGGAGATTCGGCTATACGATTAATAACGATATCTACCGCTTCCCGCTTCTTATCACAAGTCCAGTTTATGCCTCCCATGAGAGTTGTATGTGTCAATGCTCCTCGCAGAAACGTATTTAAGTCTGGTTTGTACCAGTAAATTGAGACTAGTGCTTCTTTCAGGCAATTGAGTACTTCGGGATCAATCTTCTTCATATCTAACTTAATGATGACCTAATGCCGAGTTTCCTTACCAACGATTTATATAGAACCAACTTTATCAAGAGGAACAACAGGTGTGACATGCATTTCATTTCTTTAAATAGCGATTCCGGCTACTCCAAACTCGTCCCATTCGCCACCAGACTAAAGTTGTAGCCAAACAACTTCGAAGCCTTCCGGCACATAATCATCCGACTCAAAAAGATCTCGAAGTACTCCATCACCGAAGCAAACTGAGAATCAATCTCCAAAACAAGCTGAATCGTCTTCGTATCCGTACTCAGCTCCACACGAGATTTCGTCACCGCATAATTCACCCGGTCATGAATGTCAAACGTCTCCATCATCGGGTTCTGAACCCGTGAACGGTGAACATCGCTCTTATCCGCAATAATCAACGCCGCCGACATCACACTAATTGGCGTTCCCGCAAGTTCCTCATGGTTCCCAATCGCCCCCAAAATCGGCGCAATCTCCGCCGTCGGCATCCCCATTTCATTCAAAAATGTAAACGCAATATTCGCCCCGCTAATCGGGTGATCATGACGATTAATCACGTTGCCAATATCGTGCAAATAAGCCGCAATCTGCCCAAGTTCAATTTCCCGCTCCGGCATTCCGAGCGTTTCCATAATATGCTTCGTAATCCCGCTCACCACCCCCACATGGCGGTGTCCATGCTCGGTGTAACCCATCGAATTCAAAAGCTCATTCGCCCCGTCAATCATCGTCATGATCTTCGGGTTCGCCTTAATGTCCTTCAGCGTAATCCGCTTCTCGGGCGGCTGTGTGGGTTCAATCATGGTTGCACGTAAGGGCGAGTCGGATTCTTCTTGTTGAAATCAAGCCACCAGTTGATGCCATAAATTCCGTTGTAAGCCTGAACTCTCTGAATTCTCAGATTATCATAACTTTTGTTCAATGGCGATTTCGCCGGTGCCGATCCTGCCAAAACCACGTTCCAATAGCGGTATTTCTGGCCCTTGAACTGAAATCCCTTAACTAATTCTCGGTTCTTCGGCAATATTCCATAAGGCAAAGCCATCGAAGTCGGCTCAAACCCCAACTTTTTAACATAGTCATAGCTCCGGCCAAACTCCGCAATCACTTCCGCATCGGTCAGCTTGCTCAAATTTTTGTGGTTCATCGTGTGCGATCCAATCTCACACCCCCACTTCCTCATATATTCAAGCTTGGTCGGCGCATCCTTTTTACTCCCCCACGGCCCGTTCGGCAAAACAAAAAATGTCCCCTTCACCGGAAAATCCGGATGGCTTTTCGTAAACTTGTGCCAAATCCCCACCAAACTTTTCGGATCAATTGAACCATCTGGTTTAAGCAAAAACTGACTCGGATCAGAATCATCAAAAGTCAAAACCACCGGCGAAGCCCCCCTCGGCAATTTCATCTGATTCGATCCATATTCCGCCAACGTCACCGGCCGATAGCCCAATTTGTAAAGTCGCGTCAAATCCGCCAGAAAATTTTTCTGCGACCGAACCATAAATTTCTCCTCCGGCCCCGTTTTGTGATACATCAAAACCAAAACAGTCCCCGTCCGATTTCCCACTCTTTTCGTAACGCGTTTAACCCCCGGAACCGAACGAATAAGTTCGACATCCCGTCGCGGAGAATTCTCCAAAGAAGGCGCCTCTGCGTCCGCTCCCCCCAAGGCCGCTAAGATGAATATTGCTGTCACTTCTCGCTACTTTGTAACTGATTAACTTTCTCAGAGTATTCACGGACCAAGCCCTGACTTTCAACTAGACTTGGACTTTCAGCATAAATATGAAACACTGGTTCAAACGAATCGGGCAAAATCAGAACCCAAGCATTCTCATCATAAAACTTTATTCCGTCAACAAGTTCCACCTTATGGTTTGGATTCTTCGTTTCCGATAGCTGCCGCATAATGCGGCCCTTCGATTCCCAAGGGCAACCAACAACCTGATAAGCCAAGTGGAATTCAGGCAAATCCGCCACAATTTCACTAAGCTTCCTGCCTTCCAGTTGCAGCAACTTGGTCAACATCGAAAGCGCCATCATCCCATCAAACCCCGTATGGAACTTCGGAAAAATAAACCCACCCTCTTCGTTGCCTCCAAAAAATGTGCCTTCCTGCATCTCCGAGTCCATCAAATCACGAACTCCCGACCGGCAGCGCTTAACCGTCACATTCTGGTCAGAAAGCAATTTCTCTAGCCGCGATGGTGCCGTCACACTCATTAATATCGAACCACTTGGTTGGTATTGGCTCACCAGGTAACACATCACCGCAAAAAGTGTATTTCCCCCCAGCACCAACCCCGAATCATCCACAATCCGGATCGTTTCCCCTTCATTGAGGATCAAAACCCCAAACTCACACCCAATACTCGCAACAATATTCTGCAAATTATTCATGTGTTCCATAATCTCGCTCGGCCTCCTGGGTGCCGACCGGGCGTCATTAAAGCTATTAATGCTCATTGCATCAATCCCCGCCTGACCCAAGATCGCCGGCAAAATCGGGCTCACCGAACTATAACCATAGTCAATCACAATCCGAGGTCGTCGATCCAGCCCATTCTCCGGCAATAACGCCAGCAGTTGTTTACTGTAGGCTTCCACCGGTTGGTCAGCTTCATTGATTATCCCGAGCCGCTCCGGATCAGCGCGATGAAAATCTTCCCTAAAAAAGGCTGCTTCAACCTTCCGTTCCTTGGCTCGCTCAAGATATCCCCCCGTGGCTCCCAAACACTCAATCAAACTCAGTTTATTATTACCTGGCGATTTCCTCACGTTAATCGCCGCCACCGCGGTGCTCTTGCCCAAATAGTGCCGCAAAATCGGCATCGGTTCGCCATGCAAGTCGGTCACCCGGCACCCCGCACTCAAAAGTGAAGCCATCAAACTCCGCTTCAACATCCGACTACTGCGCGCACTATCTCGGCAAGCCAAAACTTCACACCCCTCCGGCAACATCGAACCGAAAGCCATCCCCAATCGCGTCGCAAATTCCGGAGTCAACTCAATATTGCTCAGCCCTGCCACCCCTAGCTCACGGAATAACGCCCCACTCCACTTATTCCCTACAACGAGCGACATCGTCATCGTCGAACCGCGCTCAATCACCTTGTCCGGCCAAATCTTGACCCTCGGCCGAATCGTGCTCCCCACATCAATCAGCGTCCGATCACCTACCACCGAACCATCCTGCAAGCGACAATCCCGCTTAATCGTAACTCGCGATCCCACAATCGCCCCTTCTGTCTCTGCATCAATGCCTACATAGCAACGATCCCAAATGACGCTGCGTCGAATCTCCGCATTCTCTTCAACCAAACAACTATCCCCAATCACCGCCCCTGGCCCAATAATCGCCCCCCGCTTAATGCGTACATTATCGCCAATGCAGACCGGTTTCTTCAAAACCGCCGTCTCATCAATCACAGAATTCGTGCCAACCCAAACCCCTGGCTCAATCAGCTCTCCCGGCACATCCAGAGTCGTTTTCCCGTTCAAAAAGTCATCTTGTGCTTCACGATACTGCTCAAGCGTCCCCACATCACACCAATATTCGTCCATCACATAGCCAAACATCGGCGCGTCCGATTCCAACAGTTTTGGAAATACATCCTTGCTCCAGTCCGTGTTCACCTTCGGCTCAATCAGGTCAAGAATCTCCGGCTCCAAAATGTAAATGCCCGTATTCACCGTATCACTAAAAACCTCGCCCCAATCCGGTTTCTCCAAAAAGCGATCAATCCGTCCATCTTCCCGGGGCATTACAATCCCAAACTCTCGCGGATTCGGCACTCGGCTCAAAACCAGAGTCGCCACGCTTCCTTTTTCTTTGTGGAATGCCAGCGCATTCGTCAAATCACAGTCCGTCAAAGCATCGCCACTAATAATAATAAATGTTGAATCTCGCAACAAAACATCCGCCTGCTTAACACTCCCCGCTGTCCCTAGTGGAATATCCTCCAGCGAGTGGGTGATATTCACTCCAAGCTCTGACCCATCCCCAAACGCTCCCTGAATCTCATCCGCCAAATAATGCAAGGTCGTCACAATATCCGTGACGCCGTGACGCTTCAAAAGCTGAATAATATGCCACATAATCGGCCGATTCGCAATGGGAACCAGTGGCTTCGGCAGATTCACCGTGATCGGGCGCAATCGACTCCCTTCTCCCCCCGCCATAACTACCGCTTTGATTGCTTTCGATTCCATTCGTTGCTCTTATTAAAGCAGACGCATACCAGCAACATTACGCGCCTAACATGGGCAACTCAGCAAAACAATTCCATCAGGAGCGATCGTGCAGCTCTTCTTCCGCTTCCCGAACGTAACGCATCTCCGAAAGCAACGAATCAATCGACTCTTTCCCAAGCGAAGTGCGCAAGTCCGAAGGCATCTCAATCTTCGCAAGTCGAGTTGAAGTTTCAATCTCATCCGCAAGCTCCTTAAGTTGTTCGGCCAAAGCACGACCCGGCTCAAAAAGTTCTCGAGTTCTCGGACTCTGAAATTTGTACTCCTTAGGATGTGAAGCCGTCACTTTCGCCAATCCGCGCAAAGCATCTTCGATATCCAGTCCCACAAAATCTTCCATCACCGCCTGAAAATCACCCTTGCGAGACTTCAATGGTTCTCCAACGCACTGCATACAGAGCATCAAAAGCTCCGCCATCGCAAGGTTCGCCGCCTTTTCTGCCTTCTCCCGCAAGCTCAGCCAGTGGTCAGGCAAATCACCCTTATCCCATCGAACATCGTCAAACGACATCCGCACCCGACTCCAATGATAAGCCCCCGCTTCCAAAAGCTGGATCGCCACGGGATCCATCCACTTCGGCAGTTTCTTATCATTGTCAAGCTTTCTCAACTGATGCAGAGCCGCGTGTCCCTGATCAATCAACCGATCTTCCGCCGTTATCTCTTTCGCATTTCGACTCGAATATTTAGTGCCATATGAATAAATCGATATCGCAAATGCCACAAAACTCGCAAACCCCAACATGAGCCCCCCGGGGACTCCCGCAAATCGACTCGTCACCATAAAAGTTGCCATCCCCAAAAACGGTGAAATCGCCAAAGATGCAAGGCACCCCAGGTTCTTCATCGATGACAACTGCTCAATAAGCGGATTCACATGGGGAAAATCCATGTAAGCCGAAAGATGAGGGTAGTCGCGCTTGAGTTTGTTAGATGCCATAGAGGGTCGGGAAGAGTGCTTACCCTAGAATATCACGATCAAAAGCCCCTCAAGGTTCCGAGCTACCCACCAATCCGGCCCCTCACACTTGCCCCACCACCCGTAGAACCTGTCGTACCCGTACTTCCGGTCGTTCCGCCCCCGCCCGTGCCTCCACCTGGCTTCTCCGGCAATTCATTAGGGTCAATCATCATCGTGCCCTTCATGTTCTCACCTTCCATCTCGTCATTGCCTTTCTTAGTCGAAACTTGCAAGAACGTCGCCGTCATATCGTCGCCAATCGAATTGCGCATCTTGACAAGCTGAGCAATCGTTGAACGAAGAACCAAAATCTCCCGCTCACCATCATATTCAACGCGATTCGCCTCAAGTTCTCGCCACTGCATCGCCCCCAAATCCTGACGTGCAAACGGATCTTTCGTCAAAATCGCTCGACGCTCACCTTTTCGGTACCAATACTCAATTTGTCCGGCTCGCATGACAATCGGATACTGTCGCAAATTCTCTTGTGACCGAACCGGATCATCCTGACCCTGCGGACGTGGCCTCGTCGCCGCCACCGAATCCGGCACTATCGGCACCACTGGCGGAATTCCTGTCTCCTTCGGAGCCGTATCCTCCGGCTTAATTAACATATTAACAACCTTCCCCGAAAGCGTCGCCTTACCAATCTTCCGTTCAATAACAATCTTGTCGCAACTCACGTTTGCGTCAATTCCAAAATATTCAACGTTCCCTTCTCCCACAACAATATCGGCTTTCCGATCCCACGTCATTTTGTCAGCCGTAACAATCGTATCCTTGTCCTCACCTCGAGCTTCAATATATGTCCAAAGATCATTTTTTAAGCTCGTTTTCTTCGCCTGGACATTCCAAGGCTTCAGCGCCTGACCTTCAACCTTAAGCGGCCCTTTCCAATTAAAATCCCCCGTACGAATCTCATTCGTATCAAGAAAAATCATGACGTCCTTCGAAATCAGATCGCCTTTCTCAATCTTCCCTGTGACATCCCCGTTAATCGAAACCCGCTGAACCGCATGGTCATATAAAAATCCTTGCGACTTCAAATCCATGGTCTTATCCCAAAGCCGAACGCCACCCGAAGCCAAAATCGACTTTGCGTAGGTGCCGTACTCTGCCTGAGCCGCCGTAAACAGATATTCTTTCTTGTCTGAATTGTAAAATTTCCCTCCCTTAATCCCAACCAGCTGAATCGTGCTCCGATCTTTCCAAACCGTTGCCTCATCCACCAAAGCTTCCGTGACCAACCGGTCTCCCAAATAAGACTTAATCTGAAAGTCTTTAATAATGACTCCCTCTTCTTTCCGGAAAGTATCCGGAGTTCGATAAGAAGCCAATGCGTCCTGGCCCAAGACCGAACCGACGAATTGCCACGTTCCGAACGATGCCGCAAGGAACGCTGTCCATCCGGCAAAGTTCAGAAGTTTTTGCTTAGTTGAGGGTGATTTGAACACTGGTCAATGAATTGACGTTTGAGACCGTCACATTGTTAGACCCACTTAGGGCACCAAGAGTCGCATTGACCGTGTAAGTCCCGGCCGGTAACCACAATTTAAATTGACCCAATCCATCCGCCGTCACCGATCGAATCACTGTCGCACCCGAAAGCACTTGTACCGAAGCACCCGCACCCCCACTCGCAAACGAACCCGACACGTTGAATGGCAAAGGTGGTGGAACCGAGCTACCCGTCGGAGTAATCGAAACTGATCCCACATCAACGACTCCCGCCGTCGCTGCTCCAGGTGGGCTAAAGAACGTGGAGAAGTACCCGGTCTTCTCGACCGAACCCTGCAGACCCAAGAACACGCTCAGCGTGCTCGAAGAGTAGGCAACTCCCGGCAACGAGAACCGCCCATCCGCTCCCGTTACCGCCGTCCGACCCGCCATCTTCACCGTAACGCCCGAAACCTGAGCCGATGTCGTCGAGTCAACGACTCTTCCCGTCAAAGTCACTTGCTCGGGCCCGATGTAAATGTCTCGCAAATCAATGTCCGTCGTCACGGCCCCAAGATCAAATGTCCGCACAACCGGACTACCAGCCGCCGGTGTATAAGTCACCGTAAGCTGCAAGTTCCCCGCCGTCGAATCCAACGTGAAATAGCCATCAATAGCATCGGTCAATGTCGATTGATCACCAATTCTCACCGTCGCCTGAGGAGCCGGGGCCGAGCCCGTCTCAATCCAAACCACATTGCCCTGAACATTGACTGCCGTCGGCGCAACCCCCCCTCCGCCCCCACCGCAACCTAAGATCACGGCGATAAAGAGCACAAGCAAGGCAACAAGAAATTTGTTCATCGATTAACCACCTGAAGGGTCATGTTGGGCTGTCCCGCAACAAAGCTGATCGAGCTATTCGGCATGATCATAATCGTCGAGCCAATTCCGTAAATGGAGAAACTCGTTGAGCCTTGAAGAGGTGTATTCTGAATCGTGTAGCGACGACCCGGCACAAGTCCAGCAAGCCGAAGCGTATAAACATCGCCTCGCAGAGGAGATTTAAGTTCGCGATAAAGCGATCCGCCCATTTGCAAACTCGCTTGGAAACCTCCCGGCCCTGTTGGCAACGGTTCATCAAATTTGTCAATGCCAGCATTCGCCGAAATGTTCTGACCAAGCTCAACTACCGAATAATTTCCTTGACTCGTCGTGATTTCAAGCTTCGAACGCCATGCTCCCGGAGTAACTCCGGCGTTGTTCCACGCCACCCGTTCTGCTCCTTTATTCGCCACCTGTCGGCCCATCAAACTCGCCGCATAACTCGATGTGAAGTTAGAACTCGCCGGTGGCCCGAAGATCAAAACCGCCCCATCGTTGGAAAGTGCTCGCACAAAGTAAGCCTGTCCCGGAACAAATGTCGTCGCCGGCACAAGCGTCCCCAAATCCGCATTCGTCGTATCCGGGTTGTATCGATAAAATGTGGATCCAACAATCGCCCCAGATGCTTCAGCCCAGGTCGAAATCGCCTGAGTCGAAGTCGTCACAAGCACGTTCGCCGTTGTCAATGTCGAATTCATCGGCACCGAAACCAAGTTCCAACCCGGAACCAAGCTCACCGCCAAAGGCGTTTTTTCACTCGTACGACCTCGAACTGAAATGTTCGTATTCACCGGTGGACGAACAAAGTAACCCAGACCTTGACGAATCTCTCCATCATCCGGATAAAACTGATACGTTCCCGTAAACGAGTTCCAGCGTGCCAGAAGCATCTGATTATCATTCAAACCAAAAATTCGTGCTGGATTCGGTCGCAGAGGCTCAAAAGGAATCGCAAAGCCTTGCATTCGCCCCGTCACCGTTGTGGAATAGGTGGGATAAGATCCATTTGATCGTAAGTCAATCGACAAATCCCCCCGGCCCTTGTTGACAACTGTTGACTGAATGAGCGCATTGTTTGTTCCATTCCGAAGCTCAACTGTCACGCGTTGCTCCAGAACAAAGTTCACATCATTAATCAGCGTTCCAAACGCACCGTTCACTACTGGCAGGGAAGTCGAACCGCCGGGCCACGAAAGGCGAACTGCCAGCGCAACCGATGAATCATCAAACCCCACGACCGTGCCGTAAGCATTTTTTGGTGTCGGATTTGAACCTGTTGAATAAGCACCTGCTGGCAAATAAAGTCGAACGTTTTTGCCCTGATAGGGAATATCTACCGCCGTCCGATAAATCTGATTATTCCCCTCATCCGCCAAAAAGTTCGGCACTACCGAACCGTAACCGCCTGCAATCGGGATCACGTCGTCTTGGGCTGAAGTAAAGAATCGAGTGAAATCGTTGCGCCAATAAATCGGATACGAGGTTCCGCTCAGCAGGGTCTCATCCCCATTAGGAGATGTCTTAAAAGCATTTAAAACAATCCCAAACACTCCAAAATCCGAGGTCGCCCCAGTTGCCACGAATGGAAACGCTTCTGGCACCAAGTTCAATCCTGGATTAACATTCGTATCCAAAATCGATTGCCGCTGCATCCACTCCGCAAAGCTCAAACCTTCAACTGTTGCTCCTGATTGACCCGCGAGCAAGTTCAAAACTCCTTGTCCGAGTCCCGCCAATCCTGCTTCGGTTTGATAACTCGAAACGGCGCGTTGGTAGTAATCGTTGAACGCCGCCACAAAGCCCGGATATTCAACCAGCACCTTGCTCCACGCCGTACCCGCCATCTTATAGCGTAGGAGATAAATCCCCCCTGTGCTCCCCCCAACCGGGAGCGGATCATTTAACAAATTGTCCGCAATAAAAACCGGAGATCCTAAGCCTGGGTAATTGCTCCACGGATAAACCGCACTAGAATCATAAAGGCTGTCCAGGGTCTGTTCAATTTCTCCGGCTGTGCTGTTCGGAATCGTATTCGGCACCCGAGCAATTCGCATCGTGGCCGCCCGTACAAACCCTTCATTAAAAGCATCAAATGGATAGCTCTTAACTCCCATGTATGCAAGCAAAATCGTATGAACAAAATTGATACCCGCACTTGTCGGACTTTGATAAACCGGGAATCGAATCTCCGGACCACCTGGCGCATTAGGAATATAAATCCCTCCCGATACGGCTTGGCGAGCCGGAATATCCGCATCGTAGTTCAAAACTTTTACTGTTCCTCCCGCCGCCGGAACTCCAAAAACCGTATCCATCGTCGACTTCGAAGCCGCATAAGTTGACTCAAGCTGAGTCCGATATTCACTCGGAAAAACCCGTGTGCCCGTTGTCTCAAATGCCAAAACAATATCGCCCGGACCCCGACCACCCGCAACACGGGTCACCGGTAAAGGAATGCCACCCTTGGTCAAAATAATGCGCGTCGGAACTGAGAACGTCGCCCGATTGGGATCCATCGACAACCGTTGATCGCTCAAAACCGCCATTCGCTGGTTTAAATTGCGAACCGCTGCTTCAGCAACATCACCATAGCTTGAAGAACTTCGCGTGGAATCCCATTCCACATAAAGATCCGCCGCAACTGCCGAACCTGCTCCAACTCCAAGAACAAGGGCGGCAACCGCCGCCCTCACAACATTCCGAATAATCATTTGATCTCTATGGAACGAACGTTCCAACCTGGCTAATCGTTCGACTTTCGCCGCCGTTCGCCGTGCCAAGTACGATGTAATAGTATGTCCGCCCCGACTGCAAGGTGGGACCATCGTACACATAATTCAAGCCCGAAGTTGTATTCGTTTGGTAGTAAAAGTTCGAGCCCGCTGAAGGAAATCCGTCAAAAACAAACACTTGATAAATGTCTGCTCCCGAACCGCCTTGCCAACTAAACCGTGGCCCTGCCGAAACCGGATTGATGTTTAGCAAGTTCAGCGTATCCACAACAATTCTTGAGCTCAAAGTGCTTTCTGTATTGTTGAAATCCGGATAAAGAGTTGCTACAGTCGAAAGTGCGTAGCTATAGGTTGAATCCGGCTGGAGGCCAATATCAACGTAGTAGTTCGCCAGCGGATCAAACGACAAATCGAGCGCGCTGACCGAACCGTTCGCACCGAATCCCCGATAAACGTTGAACCCAAGCAAATCCGGGAATTGAATCGAGTTCCACTCCAGGTCAGTTTCAACAATCATATCCGTTCGCAACGAACGTGATGTTGACTTAGGATTTGCTTCCCGACCACCAAGATGCTTCTTGGCCCAGGCAAGTGCACCTTCACTTTCACCCCGAGTTGCGTCTGGATGCGAAACCCAAGTCGAAACCGACGACAATGTCGGCGGATTCAAAGAGGGAAGACCCGGCTCATCAAGCGTAAAGTTGATGGTTCTGTCCTGTCGATTACCAAGTGTGATAAACGTCTGATCACTGCGATATCCTCGCCCCGTCGCACTCAAAGTCAAATCGCCCGAAGGAACTTCGCGCATCTCAAAATTGCCATTCTCGTCCGAGACCGCTCGCACACTCGAGCCAAGTCCGACATAAGCAAAAATGCTTGCTCCTTGCAAAAGGAAGCCGTCTCGATCTCGAATCGTTCCGCGAATCGTGCCCACTTCGCTCTCTCGGGCCACCATGATGTTCACGTTGTTCTGCTGAGCATCTTCAAGGTTAAAGATCACCGTTCGTCCCACGTAGCGAGTGCCGTTGACCGTTGCCTGAGCCCGGACTTCAATGTCACCATCGCCCAAATTCTCCAAGAAAAACGCCCCACTTGTCGTCGTACGAGTGGTTTGACCATTAGCCGTCACCGTCGCATCTCGCATCGGATCCGCGTCTCGAGTTAAAACCGTGCCGGTAACCGTCGAAGTCTTCGGCCCCGTCTCACCACCACACCCCGCAATCACAAGTACCCCAAGGGCAGCTAGTCCAATCAAAATCAAATTCATCCGAGGCTTCATAGCAATCTCTCGTTGATATAAACGCTTAAATCCACCCCAGCGTTACCGTCCAAAGTTAAACGCAAACTCAAAATCAAGCGTTCTCGCCCGATAAGCCCCACTTTGGAAAAGAGGGTCATTGTTTTTATTGTCATTAAATCGATACCGAACGTTCAATGCCAACGACTGCCAAATCTGATACTTGTAAACCAAACTCAAATCAAACTGAGTCTGTGGTAAGTAACCGGTGATATTCCCGTAGTTCAAAGACATCCCCATCGACTGACGTGAGCCCAATTTATAATCCGCATAGAGATCAAAGGCAATATTGTCCTGGGCAAATGTGCTCGTCCCACCGGAAAGCAAAACGCTCCCACTCGTTCGATAACTAAAATTCCCAAACCGACCGTTCAAAAATCCTGTCGCACTGGTCGTCGTACTTTTCAATGGCGAATTCGAGAAAGTCGTTGAACTGATATCAATGTCACCTCCCAAAAAGTGACCGCCTCCCAACTCATAGTCCATCCCCAAGCTCAAACTCTCCGTTCGACTATTCGAAGAAACACTCCCATTCGACTGATAAATCAATCCACTTGCCCGCAATCCCAGCCGACTACTCGGCTGCCACCGCAAGTTCAAATTTGTATTTTTCCCCGACGTTGCCCCGTTGCCAAACCCTGTTCCCGTGCCCGAAGTAAAGCCGTTGTCGCCATAGCCCGTCCCATATCCCGTATTCAATCCCGGAACATTTGAAACAAGCCCAGAATCGTGATCCGAAAACCCAAGTCGCGCCGAAAACTCCTCGCCCTGACGATAATTAATCGCACCCAAAATATCCCGACCTGTTCCTGACTGCCCATTCGACCGAACTGAGTTCAAACCTGCCCCCAAAGAAAAATCCCATCGTGGCCCCGCCGAGTAAGCCGTCTGCAACCGGAAATTCGTCAAATCTGCCGTTTGAGATCCCGTCACCTTCTGCTGATCAACCGATAAAGTCGTATTGAACCGGCCCAATGTCCGATTAGTTGAAACCCCCATTGAGTCAATCTGGTTTTGGGTGGCCAAAGTTTTCGTCTCATTCCGACTCACGCTAAAAGTCAGCGGCCAAGCTACATTCGGATCATTCGTTAAGCTGTAATCTGCAAAAGTCCGCGTAAACCGCGTACTTTGGAACCCCGTCCCCCCACTGACCACCGACAAAATATTCGAATTACTGTTGCCAAAATTAACCAGCCCTTTCTCGCCTGCCACCAATCCAACGCGCCAATCGCTCACCCGCTCATTCCGGTTCAAAGTCGCCGATTGAACACTCACATACCCCGCCGGAACATCCCGAAAGTTTGCCGCCAAATTCCACGGCCCAATCGCATACCTTCCCGAAACTCCCCGCGCCGTCCCATTCGTCGGCGTTGGCGTATTCGTCGATCGACCCGTCGCCTGAGTGTAAGAAAGCTGTCCCTGAGTTCCAATCCTATAAACATAGTCAATCCCATAAACCTCGCGATCTCCCTGAACCGCCCCTGTCGGCTGAGGAGTGTAAAGTACATCAATTTCCGAAACTGCGGGCATAAATCGATTGAAGTAAAAAATGCTCGGATTCGCCGCATCCAACCGCCAGTCCACATCCTGAATCTGCAAAACCCCATCAACCCGAATCACAATCGGCTGTGACAGCAACGGCTGAAACTGCAAAAAATAAGGCGTACTCGGAGCCCCAAAACCCTGAAATTTTTCTAACCGGGTCGAGAGACCGCCCGAGCTCCCCGTAACCTGCCGCGCCCCTGTAATCCCAATCGTTCCCAATGCCCCCAAATCATAATTCACCCCTATCCCTTCAATCCGTCCCGCACTGCCCGAAAAATTAAACGACTCATAAGTCGCAACAATCGTGCTGGTCGGCGGAATAATTTTGCTCGCCAGTGTCTGCCGGTTCAAAAAAGTGATCGCCCCAAGGTCGTAATCAATCGTGTAATCCTGACCGAGAAGCTGCAAAACCCCGTCAACTTCAATCCGCTCCGATCCCCGGACAATTTGGTTGCTCTGCAAATAGTACGGCCCTGCCGAGTTATTCCCCGCAATCGATACCGACCGAGGCTCCCCGCGTGATTCCGTTCGCATCAATCCCGCCGTCAGTGGCCCTTTTTTATAGCCCGCCGCAAATCCACTCACCGAATTATTTACTGTAATAAAGCGGTTCCGAGTCGGCAAGGTCGCCCGGATATCCCCGTATTCCGCCTTAAATGTGCGGTCGTCATACCAAAGCCGATAACGATCCGCCTGAGGGTCAATAAACCGCGCATCCTGAACGTTCGCATCAAAATTAAGCCACCCCAAAACATCGCGGCCCTCCAATTTCAAATAGCCAAGGTCGGTAATGCGCCGATCCCCAAAACCACCGTCATTCGTAACGTTATACGCCGACCGATCACCACTCACGTCGCGAAAATGAACCGTAACCCGGCGTTCCCCAAAAATCTTGATCTTGTCAATGATCTTGTCTTTCGCCCAAGCAATTGCCTGCGACTGACCGTAGGATGAGGCTGATAAAACCACAGCCATCGAAAGCACAAGCGGCTTAGACACCCATGCAATCCCGCAGGGCTTGTATGTTTCCTTCCGCAGCTTTTCTCTGTTCTTCAACTCGTTTCTCAATGGTCTTTGCGTGGGCGTCACGATCCCGCATGAAGCTCTGAAACTGCGCAAACAGTCGATCTCCCGTTGCTCCCTGGATAGAAGGAGGGGTTGGCAGGCCCATGATGTTCGAAAATGCCGTAACTTTGGGATCATAACTCACCATCATCGACGGAACGCCCATCGTTGCCGCCAAGATGCCCGCATGCAACCGCATCGCAATCACCGCTTCCATGCGCCCCACCCGCTGCTGAAATTGCGTCGGATTGGTCAATCCTTTCAAATCAGGAACCTTGCCTCCATGGATCTTCGCAATCGCGTCGATTATTTTAGTGTCTTCTTCGCTGTCCATCTGCATCATGACCGGCGAATAATTGTTCTGGCTCATCAACTTAACCAAATCCGCAAATGTCGCAATAACCGACTTGCTCTTGTCTTTCCCCCAGGGCCGAACCGAAACCCCAATCGTTTTCATTCCCGCCACCCCAAAATTGGTCGTTGCTTGATCCGCTTTCGGAATCGGCAGCAGATAAGCACAATCCCCCGTCAAGCGAGGAGTCTGCGTCACGCCGAGAGTACGCAAAATACTAACACTGCCCGGATCACGAACCGCGATCATATCCGCCGCATTAAATGCACCCGCTGCCATACGTTTCCCCAGAAAACTGTTGAGCGGCCCAATGCCCTGCCCCAGCATGATCACTTTCTTCTTATTCTTTTTCGCTTCTTTAACGAGGTTCGAATAATAGGCCACGCTCCGCGCCGAAGTCACATCTTGAAAAATGCTCCCACCCGGAAAAACTAACGCGTCACATTCAGATATTGCCGTCTTGATCGACCCAATATCCATTTTCGGCACTCCCTGAATACCAAGATGACGCATCAACCGTTCAGGCGATGCAGCAAGAGCCCGGTACTGAAAGTTGCTTCCCTCTAATCCAGTACAGAAACCCTTCAAGATGGCGTCATCGCCCAGATTTCCCGCCCCGAAATAGCCCGCGAGCAAAAGTTTGGCCATTTAAATTTTCTCTTCCCTAGTCGATAACGGCACGAATCGCCGAAGAACCAACCATCCCAAGGCACCAATTATACACCCGATGATCAGACCAATTGCGATGCGAATTAAGCTCAAATGAATGGGTGTGTGCAAATGACACATTGTGTTAACAATGCTCGTCTGCCCAATCGCTCCAACCACCAGCAAGAATCCACCAATCGCTCTCCATTTCACATCCAAAGTTCTGGCCCAAATCGCAATTCCAACAAACAGCGCCGGATTCCCAATCAAAAATTCCTTTGTCCGGGGTCGCACAACCAACCATTGATCGAGCAAATTCCGAATCTTCAGTTCAAGCCCGCTGACCGCCGCCGGGTTATCATTCCCCGTCCGCATATACATGAACGCCAATCCCAACAGAACCACGATCGATGTCAGGGCCGAGCCCCAAACGATGGGCTGCTTCATCGTCTCCTTCCAATCCGTAACTTTATGGATGACAATCCATGCCGCAACAAAAACTGGCAAGAAGACCGCCACTTTAACCCCCGTAAAAATATCGACATGCAACATATATTTCAACCCAATCAGCATCCCCGCAACCGGCAATCCTCCAACCAAACTAATCGCCGACATCCCTAAGTAACTGACCCATAGATTGCGGGCGGGTCGGTCAAAAAACCAGAAATAAGCGAGCACTGGGAGCAAAACTGCACTCGCTAAAGTCGATATCTCCCTAAGTGAAGCCACATTAGGCATCAAGCCAAGCAAAACACCCAAAGCAATAAAAGGCAATTGCTGTTTCACTCCCGCCAATTCCCCTAATCGAAGCAACGTATAAACCAACGCCGGAATCATCGCCAAACCCAAAAGAGCCCGAAGAATTGGCGAAACCGACGGTTCAGCATAGGGTCTTGGCGCCTTCAATGAGAGCCCCTCGTTCTCCAGACCTTTTCGGATGGAACGAATCAAATCCGCAAAATCATCAAGCGCATGAGCTGAACTCGTGACGTTCGGTCGTATCAACAAAAGCCGAATATTCCGCTCCCGGGCCGCTTTCACATATCGCTCGACAATCGCTGGCTTCGGTAGGCGAATCAGTTCCGCCGCCTGAGCCGCATGTAATCGAATCGCATTCCCCGGATTCTTAGACACCATCGCCGAATCCCCCACCGTTTTCACAAACTCAGCGGTCACATAGTTAATCTTCGTCGTTTCAAGCGACTCCTCCAAACTCTTGACAAGCCCCGGACTCCCTAAAATTTCGTCCCCCAAAGGCAAATAATAACGAACATCTCCCGATTCCGCAACGCGCTCAAATGTTGATCGAATGTAGTTCTCCGAAGCACCCTTCGGATTCCCGAGCCTAGCCAAAATCGGAATTCCCGCCGCCTTAGCCATCGCCAAATCTTGCGGCGGCAACCCAATCGGTAGCGATCGTACTAAATTAATGTCTTGAACTTGCAGCCCATCTGCGCCGATGACCGTTCCAAACCGTGCTTCAAATGGTTTCACCAGCCTATCAAGTTGCGAACCGTCACCAGTAATAACAAAAGAATCATCTGACTGTGGTTTAACTGTAAGCAATCCATTACTAATCAGTTCTCCCGCTGTCTGCTCGTTCGAAGCCAAAACATTAACCCCTGCCGACTTAAGTTTTTCCAGCCCGGCATCAAAACTCAAACCCTGACTCGCCGCAAGTTCCCGAACAACTTCCCCTTCGACAACGATTCCCACCGCCCGGTTTGCCTGCTCTGCCTGGTACCGAGGAACGATGTTGACCACGCTCAAAACCGCGGTCAAAACCAATCCAACCGTCACCCACCACGGCCATTTAGTCGTCGTCAAAATTCTCATCCTCCTCGATAGGGACATCCTTCAAAACCGCATGGCGTCCGCCCATCACCAAAATCGTGACCATGCCCGCCAAAAATCCGCCGACGTGCGCCCAATTCGCCACCCCTTGCTGAGGCATAAACACCTGAAACAGGAACCAAACCAACAGCAACATCCAAC